>JADMIO010703086.1_pt1 | contig 123420 bp, 107 predicted proteins | sample 8958161 | NCBI WGS metagenome assembly JADMIO01 (sample SAMN16585339, study PRJNA669376) | soil metagenome | isolation source: Crop rotation soil | place: USA: Cullars Rotation, Alabama | collected 2011 | reverse complement strand
CCGCGACTTCAAGTCACGTGAATTCCAAGCTTCGGATCCCACTGTGCTGGAAAGAAACATGCACACTTTATCATCTGCCAGTTCTTTGATTTTCTTAACGGCTTCAGTATCCGTCAATGTTTTTATATCTGCCATAATACAGTTTTACGAAAAGAAGAACATAAACTGTACCAGCCAGGTGGGGAATTAAAGTAACAGTTTACTATAGTAAGAAATGCCTCTTTAGGTTTTAAGTAAAGAGGCATTTCGATTATTGTATAGTTTCATAGAGGGAGTTTTCATAAGGGCAAATAATATCTTTACTCTTTTACTTCCGTTGTCGTTATACTTTTTACTTTGCCTGCTTCGTCTTTTACAACGGTAGTCGTTGTTTTTTTGCGGTTATTTTTGCGGCCTGCAAAGGCAATAATCAGCAGTATAACAACAGCGCCCGCTACCCACATCCAGTTTCTTTCAAACCATGATCCTACGTCTCTGCCATTTATTTTTACTTCCTGTTGTGCAATTAAGGTTACAAAAGGAGTTATAAGAAGCAATATCATAACCCCATAGTATTGTATCGCCGTTCGTACACTTAGATTTTTCATATGCGCCTTTTTAACTAAACAATGTTATTTCGATTATTAATTCAATTAACGGGCCACGGCACAGGTTGAAGCAAATCGCAGATAGAAAAGGAAGAATTTCCCCAATTTTTGTGGAGTCTTTTATATTATTCTTAAAAAAGGTTTTTGCCGGCAGCGGTGTGCGGCGGGTAGAATCTATTTTTTTTCGAGAATATTTTTCAGGGTGTTCAGGCTGGTCTCAAGATCTTTACCCAATAGTTTATCCATATTCAAAAAGAGGAGCATCGCATTCATTGGGTATTTCATGGTACTGCTTAATCCCCATGTTAACCTGGTTTGATCAGCAGACAATGCGTGCGTCACAAACGGACCACTCGAAACTGCTGTAAAAGGTCGCTCAAATCTTATTTCCACATCAACCCTTTCATTGTTGATAATTGATTTGATTTCCTGTTCGCCGGCACCGGCTTGTTTATTTCCGTTCCATGCATACACAAAACCAACCGTGCCATCAATACCTCTATATTCTTTTTTCATGTTCGGATCTCTCATGACCCACTTATTATAATAATCCTGATTTTTTAAGTGTTTTATGTAATTAAACACATCAGCTGCAGGCCTGTTGATGACGATATCACGCTGAATACTATAATCTTTTTTTGAGAACAAGGCGATTACTAATATCAGGACGATAATGGCAATGACTACAATTAGTATGGTGATTAGGATATTCATAAATATGCCTGTTTAATCTTTCAGACATTCATTTGCTAAAGTATATATTTTATACGATGAAATAAATATTGAATAATACAGGAAGCCGCTTACGGGAAACGACTTCCTGGAAAACGATCTATTCAGGAATATTATATTGCCTGCAAATTTCTTTATAAGAGAGCTGCGCAATACGATTGCCGACTGCTCCTCCCGGAATAATGATATATCTGAATTGATGGGCAGTGCTTATAGAAGTATAATAGTTCTGATCATCTGTGAAGCGAATATGTACATTGCCCGGCGTTACCAATGCAGACCAGTTGTCTGTATATGACGTACCACCTAGTATGTAACTAATGTTAATTGGTAGTTGACCCACCTGGCCAGCCGGCCAGATAAGTGAATTGTAACCATACAATCTGCCGAAAGTAAGAACGACACCGCTGTCAAGCATTTGTTGTGTAATTCCAGTTGCGGTTTGATTATAGTTGAATCCCCACAAACCAAAAACGGTATCCTTTGTCCATGGACTTGCAGTAAACCACGACGAATAAATAACATTTGCCGTTCCTGTCGCGCCCTGCGCACCTTGCTGTCCCTGTACGCCTTGCGGTCCGGCAGGTCCCTCCGGACCCTGCGGCCCAACATCACCTTTTTTACAACTTGTAATTACCAACACAATAGTTAGAAATGAAACAGATAACATCATGAATTTTTTCATAAAGAAAAGTTTAGGGTTAATTAATGTTCCGCAAAAGTATCGGCAGCAAGCAGCCGCGTCAATACAACGAAGTGGTAAAAATCCAGGATATCGATGAGTTGATACTACCGGTAAGTGGTATACGCTGGTAATTTTTAGAATTACTGTTTACCTACACAGGAAAAATGCGTCAAAACTTGTCCGTCTTTAGAGCTTGTTGGCTTTATGCAACTTTTTGAGCGCCCAAACTTGAAAACCACCTATAAAAATCGCCCGGTGCCTTTACTGCTATGGTTTAAAATAATTGAACGCTACGTAAGAATTTATAACTACCTTAATTGAAAATAAGTCCTATGTCTTCCCGTCGCGATTTTCTCCAAAAGATTACCTTATCAGCGGCAGCATTGCCATTAATTTCAAAAGAAACTGTTCTAACAATGCCGGGTAACCGTAAATACGATGGCCCCGTACTGAAAGTTGCCATCATGGGCCTTGGCGGCTATGGAACAAGAGTAGCGGAAGCCATGCGTGACTGTAAAATGGCAAAACTGGTCGGTGTGATCAGTGGTACACCATCTAAAATAAAAGATTGGCAGGCAAAATATAATATACCCGAAAAGAACTGCTATAATTACGAAAACTTCGATAACGTAAGAAATAATCCTGACATTGACGCTATTTATGTTATTACACCGAATGGCTTACATAAAGAACATGTGATCGGCGTGGCAAAAGCAGGTAAACATGCTATTTCCGAAAAGCCCATGTCCGTTAATGCGAAAGATGGACAGGAGATGGTGGATGCATGCAAAAAAGCCGGAGTAAAGTTACTGGTAGGTTATCGGATGCACTTTGAAGCTAAAACGCTGGAAGTAATTCGCATGCGAATGGCCGGTGAATTCGGCAAGGTATTATTCTTTCAGGGACAAAGTGGTTTTATTATCGGCGATCCCAATCAATGGCGATTGAACAAACAATTGGCCGGCGGAGGCGCTATGATGGATATCGGTATTTATTCGATTAATGGTGCCCGTTATATGATTGGTGAGGACCCCGTTTGGGTAACGGCGCAGGAAACAAAAACAAACCCTGTTAAATTTAAGGAAGGGGTAGATGAAACGATCCAGTTTCAATTGGGTTTTCCCGGTGGCGCAGTAGCGTCCTGTCTTTCCACATATAGTCTCAACAATCTTGACCGGTTTTTCTTAGATGGTGATAAAGGATTTGCAGAAATGCAACCGTCAACCGGCTATGGACCTATTATGGGCCGTACACATAAAGGTGAATTAACACAGCCGCATATCACCCATCAAACGGTACAGATGGAAGAAATGTCGGCAATTATTTTACAAGGCAAACAACCTGTTGTACCGGTAGATGGAGAAGAAGCGGTAAAGGATTTAAAAATTATTGATGCTATTTATGCTGCGTGTAAATCAGGAAAAAGGATCGATTTGAAATTGTAGGTTTAATTACCGCGACTAAATCAATTTACTTTTAGCCCACTGATCACTTTCTCAGAAGAAAACGATTTGCTTTTATAGTGAAATAGTTGAGCAGATTTCCAGCTTACTTCTACTTTTTTACCTATTAATTTTTGAGGATCATTATTAAAGGTCTCAGCATCATCAAAAGCAGTCAACCATACCACTCTTTTTTGCGTGCCATCGGCAGCTTTTAGTTTCAGGTATACATAATTATCCTGGGTCACTTCGGTTACTGTTCCTTTCAATGTTCCGGTTTCTGAATTTCCATTATCCTGCACATGAGCTGCTATAACAGGGTGCATTACTTCAAGGTATTTAGGGCACATCGCCGCGAGCTTAAGCCCGATCTTTTCTCCAAGTTTTCTTCCGCTTTCACTATTGAAGGAAGAAACACCTTCGGCCTCAAGGAGTCGATCAAGTAGTGGCGCACAGGCATCCATAAATGCCTGGGAGAAAAATGTAGTCGCTTCTTTTTCAGATGTGATTTTTACTTCGGCGTGCCTGTTCATATAATCGCAAATCTTATCTGCTGCTGTATCGTATATACTTTTTTGCTGGGAAAAAGCGAAAAGGGGTAAGCTAAGAGCGAGAATAAAAACGATTTTCTTCATGGTGTGGTCATAGTTTGAATGGTAAAATAGTTGAAATAAATCAATATTTCAGGTTATTTTAAATTTTGCAATAAACGCTCGGTCAAACTAAAAAATTGTTAAACCCCTGTACCGAGGCTTTATTAGCAGCATTATTGACCGTTATTAAAGAAGTTATCATTACTACATGCAAATCAGTAAAATTTTTATTCTCTGCAGTATTATCTTTTTTACTGCGTGTAAAAAAGATAGTACAACTTCAATGACAACAACGTCTCCGGCTGACGGTTGTACGGTGCAGATAAATCCTGAAACTGGCAGTGCTATAGAAGGACGCTATATTGTTGCTATAAGCGATAATACAAATGCAAGAGCCTTGTCTGCAACGGATATGTCAAGATATAGCAGCAATTTGCTTGTGCGCAATAATATCCGTTCATCGGCTTTATTACAGTCTTTCGGCGGTTCACCTGCCGGTTTCATCGCTGCATTATCAATAGACGAAGTAAAGCGATTGAAAAGTGATGCATCCATTAGCATGATTGAGCAAGACCGTATCATTGCGTTAGGAGATTGCTTTACGGTCGTAGAACCAAGACTCATTACATGGAACGTCAATCGCGTTGGTTATGGTGATGGTCGCGGTAAAACAGCATGGATCATTGATAGTGGCATCGATTTTACACATCCTGATTTGAATGTTGATACGATAAGAAGCCGTTCATTCCTCACCGGTGTAGCTTCAGCCAACGACGACAATGGTCATGGTACTCATGTTGCCGGTATTATCGGTGCATTGAATAATAATCTTGGTGTGCTCGGTGTGGCATCAGGCGCAAACCTTGTGTCATTGAAAGTATTGGACAAAGATGGCAAAGGCACTGCAGGCGGCATTATACAGGCATTGGCATACGTTAACAGCAATGCAAAAGAGGGAGATGTTGTTAATATAAGCTCTGGTGAAGACACGGTATCTAACATTCTTGATCAGCAGGTAAAAAATACAGCAGCGAAAGGAATATTTATTACCATAGCAGCGGGTAATGATGGAAAACCTGCAGCGAATTATTCACCCGCAAGAGCCAACGGTACAAATATTTTTACTATCTCCGCAGTTGACAGTCTTGATAATTTGGCCAGCTTCTCCAATTATGGTAATGATGTAATCGACTATGCGGCACCGGGAGTTCGCGTTGTTTCAACCTGGAAGGGTGGACAGTATGCAAGAGCAAGCGGCACGTCCATGGCGGCGCCGCACGTAGCCGGTTTGTTGTTATTGGTTGGAAGTAACATTAAAACATCCGGTACAGCAAAGAATGACCCGGATGGTACGCCTGATCCCATTGCGCATAATTAATTCCTAGTTGCCTCGGCATGTCGGTTCAACCTTTGTAAGCCAAAAATTTATTGATGATATCGTTTGTTCCGGCCTTGTCTTCAATATTATTGGCATTTTTATAATCCGCAATTTGCCTCAGATGCTTGGCGGTTATTTCCCTTTTCCATGGTGCGTGAATAGTAAGCAAAGCAGCTAGCGCATACTTCATCGATTGCGGATTATTTTTCAGCACTTCCAATTCCAGCTTTGATACATATGCCCAATATTCCTTTGTAGAGTTTAGCCGTCTATCGATAGAATACTCAACAAGCGGAAGATATTTTTTAAACTTATCATCATCATGAACGGCTATGTAAAGTATGTTTAACATACAAATTCCCGGGTAATAGCTGTTTGGATCTCCGTCAAAACTCTGTTGGTACGTTTCCACAGCATCATTCAGCAGATGCAATCGCATATCTGGATCCGTTTCTTTCCAGGCTTTACGTTTATATATACTTGCAAGCAAACCTGTCATGAGTGCCTGGTTGGTACATTTTTTTTCGGACAACAATTTTTTTATCAATAATTCGGCGTCATCGAGCCGGTCAATCATCTTATAGGCAAAAATCAATTTTTCATCAAGCTCAGGATACAGTGAACGGCCAGCATCCGGTATAGATTCAATCAGTTCGGCCACCTGGTCGCAGTTATTGATGTCTTTATATGCTTTTAAAACGGCCAGCAACAAACGATATTGATCAAAAGGTTCTTCTTTAACTATCCTGCCAAATTCATCCAACTCTTTTAATTTTTCTTCTCTTTTTTTCAACGCCTGGTCCTTTTGGCTTTTATCTGTCGCATTTCGATATAACGCATCAGCCAGTTTCCATTCGGTTACGATTTTAGCAACCCTGTTCACTGCTTCACCTTCTTTTTTCAGGAATTGTGTAAAATTGTTTTCTTCTGCAAGAAGGTTGTCGAGTTGTGGAAACTGGTACTGTTCAAACAATTGAACGATCGGGCTATCCTTTATAAGGCCGATACCCTTTTTATATTTTATTAATAAACCAGCCAGCTCGGCTATTTTCTCTTCGCAGTTTCTGATGGTGCGTTGTGTGAGATCATAATCATAGCTTAAAATCTGAACAGTGCTCAGGTCGAACGGAATTTTGCCGATGTTGCGCTCACGAATAAGAATAGTTGTAAATGGCCGTACAGCGTGCCGGACTCCCAGCTCATAAAAAACATTAGGATTGTCAAAGGTCATATCGGCAATGGCAAAATCACAAAGCAATATCCTGCCGTACATGGATTTCATCAGTTGAGCGCCGCTGTTTACTTCATCGCCGCGATAATCTTCAAGACCTGCTTTTTTTATCGCTGGACGAAGCAGTGTCGTATATACTTCGTCAAAATCAATTTTGATATTTGCAGCGTTCACCTTTTCACCAAAAGGCATCATAACAAAACAAACATCAGGCATGGGTTAAGGTTTAAATGCAGTTGAGGAATTTGTATCTACAAATTACAAACTTATTGGTATAGCCAAAGCATTCAACTTATATGGACTGGTTTTGGCAATTACTTATTCGTCGCTTTTTTTTATTTTATTGTAAATATGCCATGCTGAAAAAATATCTTCCGCGGCTATACCGAGCGATTTGAAAACCGTGATATCATCTGCGTTCACCCGTCCTTGTTTATTGCGAATTAATATTTCGCCTATTTCTGCTTTTACAAAATCGTCGGTTATGGCGCCTTCTATTTTAGGAATACGGAAATCACCCGCCTCATTAAAAATCGATTCATATCGATCTGTAAATAATTTGCTTTTTAAAATCGCCACTGTATCCAGCTCTCTTCCGGCCGGTGAACTGAAGCCCACGGCATTGATGTGTGTTCCTTTATTAATCCATTCTCCTTGCAAAACCGGTTGGGCAGATGAAGTAACCGTGCAAATAATGTTTGTGTTTTTAGCCACAGCTTCGGCGTCATTTTCAACACGAATATCCATGTTGTATTTGTCGCTCATTTTGTTTGCAAGTAATGTCGCGTTGTTTGTATTGCGTCCCCAGATATGCACCTGCTTTATATTTCTTACAAATTGAATGGCTTCAATATGTTTTTCTGCCTGCACACCCGAGCCGATTATACCAAGGGTTTCAGCATCATCATTGGCAAGTAAACGTGTGGCTACGGCGCTGACAGCGGCGGTGCGTATTGCCGTTATTTCTTCAGCATCAAAAAGCATAAGCGGCTGCCCATGTTTTGCATCAAACAACATCACGACTCCCTGGTGTGATGGATAACCTGAGGCGCTATTATTATTAAACACGGTAATAACCTTAATACCCATCACGCCCATTTCCCTTGCATAGCCCGGCATCATACCAAGCAGTCCTGACTTATCCGGCAGCTGCATCATTGATCTTAACGGTTGAATACATTCACCATTTGCCAACGAACGAAACATATTTTGCATCACATCAATGCATTCGCGCATTGGCAGTAACAATGCGATTCTTTCTTTATTGATAAACCGCGGCTCCATACATAATATTCAGCAGTAAGTTATTACCGTACCAAAAGCACCGTAGCTTTTGAACGTATTGTTTGGCCGGAAAAAAAGCTATATTCTGTAAGATACACATATACGTTCTCCGGCGCATCCTTATTATTGAATGTTCCATCCCAGCCTTCTGACGGATTGCTGCTGGTGAACATTGCCTGTCCCCACCGGTTATAAACGATAAGATGATAGTGGAGCAGAGGCACGTGGTCACAATGTTGTGTTGGACGAAACAGATCGTTTAAGCCATCATGATTAGGAGTAAATGCGCCGGGAAAAAATAGTTTGCAATTATTGCAATCATTGAATGTTATGTTGACAGATGCTGTGCGTACACAACCGGTACTATCACCTGCTGTTACAGAATATGCACCACTCGAAGTAGCAGTAAAGACAGAATCTATACTGCCGTTTTGCCAATGATAATCAGTGACACCCGGTGTAGTAGCATGAAGTACAAGCGAAGGTGTATTGCATACAACTATATCATCGCCCAGGCTGAGATTGTGTACGGGTGAAAGCTTAACTACATAGGGCAAGGAAACAAAACAATCATCAGAGAGGCTGATATTAACGTAATAATTTCCATCAGAACCGGCGATATCCGGAACAGCATATGTTTGAGAAGTAGCCCCTAAAATTATTCTTTCATCCTTAAACCATTGGTATTTTGCATTTTCGTATGTGGGTGCCTGTAATACATAATGTCCGTCGCACGCGTTGCCGGATAGAGCGGTGATAGATGCAAATGAAAAATTTTTCTTTTCCGATAATACAAAATTATCCATGTAATAAAGTGCGAACGTGTCTTTAATGTTTCCGTTATAATCGCAGGAAGGGCCCACACCAATTGAATATATGTCAGCAGGCGCAGTGAATTCAATATAACCCGGTACCCATTCGCTTTTGCCGCGTAACGTGATCTGACCGAGGGGTATCCAGCCCGGTCTGTCTGCCAGGCAACCGGTGGAAGAATCTGCACCGCGATGGATGGGGAATGCCGGACAATCTGTTCTTCCAAAAATACCAATTGAAAAAGGACTTGCGGCTGCCCAGAAACCTGTCACGTCATTATAATTAGCATTGAATTTACCAAAACCAAAATCAAATGCAAATCCATACGTTTTGCCTGCCTGCAACGGTGAGGTTAAACAGGTTGCTATATATTTCTTGTCCGTCTTATTTTCAGGAAGATAACCGTTATAGCCAACATTGTATTGTTCAATAGAAATAAGCCCTTTGCCATGTGGTAAAGAATCGGGAATACCGGGAAAGCCGGTATCGAGTATAGAATAGTCGGTGGCAAAGATGCTTCCGAATGATCTTCTGCAATCGAAGTTATAATAACGTATAAACTGGTTGGTGTTTTCAGGATGCCAAAAAGGGACTTGTATATCAACCGCAGAAGAGCTGCCATCGATGATACCGCCCTCTCCGCGCCAATTCGGATTGCAGGCACTATACGTTTCGAACGATGGATTCTGCAACAGGGACAAAGGCAGAGAATCTTTGCAAATAGATTGCGTTGCTGCTACAAACTGCAGCAAAACAAATGCGGTAACTATAATAAATTTTTCCTTCCGCATAGCGACAACATCTCATTGGAAAGCCAATAAAATTAGCTAAACATTTTGCAGCGGTCTAATTTTAAAAGCGGATTTCAATGACAATGATTATTGTATAATCGGGAGACAAAAACGACCGGATGCCTGCTTTCAGATAATAAGAACTATATAACTGAAAAACACCGACGATTTTCAATGGAAGCCTTCCACATTTTGTTTAGTTGAAGCGTTTACTAATGCTTTCATTTTTTGCAATCCCGTTTTTGCCACGATTGTAGCATCCTGTTCCCAATAGGATTTATTAAACAATTCAAGCGAAAGTATTTTGGTTCCACCCATAGCCCGAAGATCATGCAATACCTGTTTTAATGGAGCGGCTCCATCGCCCGGATAGACACGGTCGCTGTCGGTTTGTTCATCTACCGGTTTGGAAGCGGGATAGTCATTGAAGTGAATGATATCAATCACTTTTCCATTTACCATTTTCAGGCAATTAAACCCGGAGCCGCCGCGAAACAAATGATATACATCCGGGAGTATACGTGCATCCGGGTCATTGGCTGCAGCGGCGATAGCAAGAGCCTGACTGAAATTGTACAACGTGCCGGATGCGCCCCAGAATTCAAGTAAAGGCATTACATTATATTTTCTGCCCAGCTCAAGTATCTCCCGGTACCGTGTACCTGCTTTCTGAAAGTCAATAGCTTCCCCTTTTTCAACACCGGCCGGTGGTGCAGCAATGCGGTGGCAACCCAACGCTTTTGCCATTTTCATTTCATCTTCCAATTCCTTCAAACCTGCTTTTCTTTTTTCATCATCATCCACCATCCATGAAGTAAAGCTGATAATATTAAATACAGAAATACCTTTTGTTTTGATAAACGTTGAAAGAGATTCCACAGAGTTGCCTTTATTGATATACTCTTTGACATCGTTTATCCAAAGCTCTACTCCATCATAACCGGCCGCAGCAGCAATTTCAATATATTTCAGCAGTCCGGGATTCTGACCGCTGATTGTACTCGTATTTAAACAAAAGCGGAAAGGGCCAATGGCGGGTGCAGTAGCTTTTATAAAAGAATGGGGAAGTAAAACGGTCAATGCAAATGAACCGGATAATTTGAGAAGATCGCGTCGGTTTGCCATAATTATAGTGTGATAATAAAATTAAGTTACTTCTTTTAAAGGGATAGCCTGCAAAAAATTTGCTAAGGTTAATCAAAGAAAAGTCTCAACTTTTAACAACACACTCTACATATGCCTATCAACGTTAGTAAAACTATTTTCGGTTCAGGTTAGTATCATTCTTTGTGCTTTCATGTCCCTTGCTTGCGGGTATTACCGGCGTGGGCTTTCGTACCAGGTGTACGGCAAACACAGAGTTTGAAACAAACGTGCCGGTGTTGGGAATTATCTTCTCAAAGTACGGATGGCTGCTATCAGAACATTACGTGGTATAGTTTGATCTGCGGATCAATTTCCCTGCATAAAAAATGGGTGATCAGCATTGAGAGGTTGCAAGTGTTTTAAAGATATGAACTTAATCTATAATCGCAAGGTGAATTTATTCATCCTGGTCGCGGAACGTGGATATTGATCAGGGGCTGACTATTTATAAAACTGCTGGTATTTGTAACGCATCGGAATAATACTACGAAAAGGGTATTGCATTTTTAAAAACCATAGTATATCTTGTGCAGGAATTCGATACAAATCCGGCCGGTATCAGAAGTCCCCATCTGACCCGGTGATGATTTAAGAATGATTCCTGGTTAGCGGTTCTACATCTAAACAGGCGATAAACATCAATATCTCTTCTGATTTTCCACTCCAGTAATTGAATGAAAGCCCACTGAACGAAAACGTATCCATTTAACGTACTCTAAAACTATTCAGTATGGCTGAAAAGATTTGGCATGCCGTGTATACACGTCCCGGCAAAGAAAAAAATGTGGCAGACTCTCTTAAAAAAAAGAAGGTCGCCAGTTACCTCCCATTGTATGAATGCGAATGTGTAGTCGATGGCAGAAAGAAATTAATAATCGCACCTGTGTTTCCCCGTTATGTTTTTATTTCAGCAAATGGAAATGAACAGGAAGCCATCAAATACTCACGGCATATCATCAGCTTTGTATACTGGATGAACGAGCCGGTAGCTATCGGGAGCAATGAAATCAAAGCGATGCAGCTTTTTCTGAATGAATACATGTGTACGCGGCTGGAAACAACGGCCGTGATACCAGGTGAAGAAGTCAAGCTCAACAACGAACTGCACCTGCGAAAAAGGGGGAATATCGTGGAAGCCAACGTGGCTACGGTGAAACTGACGCTTCCTACTTTGGGCAAGGTGCTGGTTGCGGAAGTAAGAAAAGAAACAGACGAGCAGTTTACATATGCAAAAGATATGCTGCTGAAGAACATATTGGAATCGTAAAATTTTTCTGTAGCGAATAATCAAAACTTCTTCTTTGGCCAAGGCGATATCATTTCACAGGGATAGACGGCCTTACTTCTACTTTGCTGGGTAATGTGCGCGGATGCATGTTCAGTAAATCGGATACGATTTGACCTATATCTTCCGGTTGAATCTTCCATGTATCAGCATCACTTATCGTATGGTCGTTAAAGTTTGTAGCTACTGAGCCCGGCATGATCGTGGTTACCTTAACGCCATACTTTCGCACATCCAGCATTAATGCCTGTGAAAATCCAACGAGCCCAAATTTACTGGCATTGTATGCGGTACCATTCTCAAAAAAATTGGTACCGGCCAGGCTGGCGATAGTAATGATATAACCCTTTGTTTTTTTCAACTCATCCAAACAGGCTTTTACACTGTTAAACACACCGGTAAGATTTGTGTCAATGGTTTGTTTCCATTGTTGTTCACTTAATTTTTCGATGGGCAATAAAATGCCGACACCCGCATTGGCAATCAACACATCCAATTTGCCAAAATGATTAATTACATCTTTCACTGCTCTCGATTCATCTGCAAGTGAACTTACATCGGATGCCAGGGCGAGCACACGCGAAGTATCCTTGCTTATCGATGCAGCAGCACGTTGGGAAGCTTCTAAGGTTCTGCTTGTGATGGCCACTTTCATACCGAGGCCAAACAAGGTTTTTGCGATGCCATAGCCTATACCTTTACTGCCTCCTGTTATATATGCCACTTTGTTGGTGAGGTCGTTCATAATCGCCGGTTTTAAATGATGAATTTCTTAAACAAAAATTTGTTGTAAGTAGTTCGGATTAATATAAAAAAATTAACGGATGATATCATAGAAGCCCGGAACTGCTTCCCTTTGATTCTCTGCGCTGTATTACTCTGTGATTCTCTGCGTTTATAAGCACATTTTATTAACCCCGGAATGCAAAGACGATTTATTTTTCCAGTTTGTAATAGTAAATCTTACTGTGTGCACCTTCACTTAATATATAATATCCGTCGCCTGCGGGTGTAAATGTAATCGCTTCTTCCTGCCCGTGTATGGTATAGGCGGTTTGCTTTACCGGCTTACGTTGAAGAGTTATATTAACAGGTTCATTGCCGCTACGCTTCCAATAATAGACGGATGAAACAGTTTTTAAAAGCACCGCAGTTCCATCCGCAGTTATATTACCAGACACGATCCATTTACCGATACCACTGCCATCGAGAATAACCCGGCCGCGGGTCTCCAGCTGTATTTTATCATTATTGTTAAAATTCAGCGAACAACGATAAATATGTGCCGTATCCTCACGCTTTGAAATGATGTACAGCATCTTTTCTATCGGGTCTATCAGTATGGTTTCAGCATCCCGGGGTCCATCGGGGTATTTGAGATCTGCAACCTCGGCGGAAACAGACATTGTCGCATGTTCAACACTGTTAGGTTCAGAAAAACGATATATCTCAACTGAGGGCCGTGAAGCTGAGTTATCGCCAATATCTGCGAGGTAAATGTAATTTTTGCCAGCCTCCGGTCCCGGCCCCATTGCAATATCTTCACAGTCCCTTACGCCCAGGCCGTTATCTGCTATTCCCTTAAAGTTATACGTAGACAGTAACTCGCCTTTGAAATTTATAGCAAAGAAACGACTACTGTCCCCGCTATCATTGTGCACATAAAAAGTGTTGCTGTGCAGACGCGATATAGCTACGCCGGATATTTCATTTAGTGCGTCAGCGGATAATGTTCCAACGATACCATCATCGGCACTGTTTTTTTTAACAGATTGGCTGCATCCTGTCGTTGCAACGAGCAACGCAATCAGGTAAATAGCCCTGAACTCTTTAATTGCACTCATTTAACCAAAATGAACAATAAAAGTAAAAAAGAAAATAGTGCGGGGGGCGATTCATTACGTAAAAATGAAGCCTGAATCGGGATAGATATTGACTGGTTGTTTCTGATTTGTTTTAATTTAGCTGTACACTTATCCGATGTAAAACTTTACTGAAATAAACTGATCACTATGAAACTTCTCGACGAGCTGAATGTGCTCCGCAACTCCGGCGATGCTGCTGTGCAACTTTTACAAGGCGACCTGAGTGAGCTGCCACCCGAACATGCTTCAGATATATTAGCCATGTCGGCATTTCCCAACAATTATATAGCACTCAAAGGGAGCCTGATATATCAGTTGAATGAAAAAGGGTTGAGCGTGGGCGCATTGGCGTTAGATAAAGCTGTTGATCTGCGCAGACAACTGAATTGCTGGTTAAGTAAGCCCTTATCGCTGGCCGATCAGAAAAAGTTTAATGTAAAACAAATATTGTGCTTTGAGCCGGGTGAGAAAATCAAAGAGCCGGAAGAAGTTGTTGGTGATATTTTTCGATGCATCAACACATTTGCATTTAACGACGAGCACAACGTAATAGTTATGCCTATCATAGCGACCGGCTATCAACAGGTACCGATAGAAAAAATATTGCCGGCATTGCTTGCAGCCGCTTTTTTCTGGTTGAAGAACGGACTCCCCCTCACCTGTATTAAATTGGTGGTACATAGTGACGAGCAGGCCGCAAAGGCAATTTCTTTATTTAAAGCATTTACAAAAAAAATGTATTCAACCGGCGCAGCAGAAAGCGGGGCGGTAGCGGATAGGAAGTCGCATGTGCCATCGGCCCCGCCCATGATTGATATTCCTGCACCGTCCCCTATAATTAATGAAGAAACAGCCGGGGCAGTTGCTGCGCCCGTTGTACCGGAAGTAAAAAAAGGCTACAATTATTTTTTAAGTTATGCTCACGTTCATGCAAAAGAGATTCAGTTGTTCGTAGATGAATTGAATGTGGAAAATAAGACACTGTCTGTTTTTTATGATAAGGACAGCATTCCTTCCGGCGGTTTATGGATACAACAAATCTCTTCTGCAATTCAACAGGCTGAAAAAGTATTGGTATTTCTTTCCCCGGATTATGACAGATCGCCCGTATGCTGGGATGAATTTCAATGCGCCAAGCTGATGGAATACAATCGCAAGAAAAGCGTGATACAAACCATATATCTCTATGGATATAAAGAAACCGAAATGCCGCCAATCATGGGTATCTATAGTTATATTGATTGCAGGGAAGGCAATGCGGAGAAACTGAGAGACTGTGTAAAGCGACTTTTAAAATAAAAACCGGAAAAATTAAAGGTTAGTGACGGCAATGCATAACAGGGTATGGGTTTTGTATATCCTACAATAAAAAATGCTTCTCCCGATAGGTGATGATAACAGGGACCGCCAGATCACTCCGGTCGTCAATTACCTGTTTATAATAGTCAACATTTTCGTGTTTATTTACTGGCAGCGCCTGGGCACCGATATTCATTTCACATTTGGTTATGCAACAGTACCTGCAGAAATATTAACCGGCCATGATATTGTAACCCATTCAAGAACTATTCATGATCCGGTTTCGGGGCAGGCTATCACTATGCCCGGCTTGCAATCCACACCTATTCCCGTTTATCTTACGTTAGTTACCTCCATGTTTATGCATGGCGGTATCGCCCATATTGCCGGCAATATGCTTTATCTCTGGATCTTCGGCGATAACCTCGAGAATGTAATGGGGCATGCCCGCTACTTTGTTTTTTATATGTTGTGCGGTATAATTGCCGGATTAAGTCATGTATTCAGTGCCGCCTGGTTAAATCAAAGCACGCTTGTGCCGAGTCTTGGTGCGTCGGGGGCCATTTCGGGTGTGCTTGGTGGTTATATTTTACTATTTCCCGGAAGAAGTGTGCATGTTTGGGTGCTTTTAGGTATCATTTCGTTGCCTGCATTACTCGTGGTCGGCCTTTGGTTTATTTTTCAATTAATAAATGGAATGGGCATGCTGGGTGGCAATGAAGCAGCCGGTGGTGTTGCATACGCAGCACATATCGGTGGTTTTGTTTCAGGGCTGCTGTTGGTAAAATTGTTTGTGAGAAATGTGCCGGCAGTGAGAACAAGACGAAGTTCGTCCTGGTAGCCCGCAAAGATTAAAAGGCGTACGAAACCGAAGTTTGAAAACAAGTAAAATCGTAACTTTAATCTCAAACATTGAGAGTATGCGCACAATAATCGTGTCGGTGATGTTGATTTCATCTATCGCAGTCAAGGCCCAGGTACTGATGCCTCTTTCCTTTATGGATTATCTGCATGGAAAAACAATTATGGCCACACCGGATAAAAAATGGTCGGTTGATGCCTATAGTGGAATTTCTGCAGGCTATAGTTTTTTCAATGGTGGCAGCGCAACTTTTATTTCTGCACCGTTACGCCTTCAGTTAAATCGCAGGTTAAACGAAAATTTATATGCATTCGGCGCTGTAACAGCCGCGCCTGCTTATATGAACTTCAATCATGCTTTTCTCATGTCCGATCCGGCAAAGGGTTATCCCACAAATAGTTTTTTTCACTACAACAATGGCTTGGGTGTATACTCCCGGGCTGAACTCGGTTTAATGTATATAAATGATGCAAAAACATTTTCAATATCCGGCAGCGTAGGCGTGCAAAGAAGCAGTTATCCGGTTTACGCTTATCCACAAGGAAACAGGATAAAACAAAATCCAGTTAGGAATTAGAAATCCTGATTATTATACTTGTTTCCCTTCTTTATCCAGCACCGACACAATTCTGTCATAGTACATTTTTGCCCGTTCTGCAGAACTACCAATGCAAATAACACCCAACTTTCCAAATTGCGAAAGGGCGCCGATGAGATGAAAGATTACTCCTTCCTGGTGAGTACCGTTATAGTGTAGGTCATTCATCATCGCAATATCGATAAGATCATGGGGTGTCAGCCCTTCGTATTTTTCGCTTTTTAAATTATCCGACGAGAAATAGTAGCGTACCTGTCCGGCTGCTGTACAGTATAGTCCTTTTTCAGGATTATAATTTCCATCTGTAAGGAACTGCAACATCAATAAAGGATGCGTGGTACCTCCTTTACGAAGATTTATTTCAATTGCATAATGTTGCCATTCATCCTGTTCTTTTACAGATATGAAATCAACAGCAAAACGACCCAGAACACCTCGTTGCTGCAATGCTTCCGCTACTCTCTTTCCCATATGCCCGATAGTAACGGCGTAAGCAGGATCGGCGGGGAAATAAGCGCCAAGAAATACCTGCCCGCCTTCACCGCCAAGAAGTTGATCGTGTGTTGAGGCAACCTGGTAATGACCGTTGGGATCAATGCGGCATTGCACGGATGGAGACTCTTTGATTTGCCCTTCAACAAACCCTTCAACAATACCTCCCATCTGCTGAAACTTACTCAAAAACGTTTCGCAACTCAAACCATCGGCAACAATCTTTAATCGCCGGCTTAATTCTTCATTTATCCATTGCCGTTTGTCTGCAGCCTCTTCAATGCCGGTGAAAGAAAAAAGCGCATTGCCTTCGCCGGAAAAACCGTCATTCATTTTTATAACGGCTTTGCGCATATGCGGATATTCCGATTTTAATTGAAGCAGCGCACTGACTACATCGTCGGTGGTATGTAAATCTTCAAAGCCCGGTGGAGCAGGAATACCGCATTCTTTAAAAATTTTACGGCTGTTGCTCTTGCTGCCCAGGTCGAGCAGATCAGGATCACAACCAAAAATGGGAATGTTTAATTGCACAGCGAGGCGCCGCTCATAAGGGGTAACATTGAAACAGGCCATATGCGCAGCAGCACCCGGTGGTATGCTGTTTTTAATTCGCTCAATCAACCGTGGACGGGCGAGAATTTTTTCGGTTAATGATTTTGGCGATGCATCATAGCAGCTTAATAAAGTAAGCCGTTGCATGGCATGATAACCGGTGATACCGGGCAGAAGATGAAGGTAATAATCTATGATTACCGGATCTATGGTGGCGCTGCTGACATATATTACCTGAGTGCGGGGCATGCGAAGCAGCATCAGCATGCATAGCAGCCGTTCTTCGTAGTGTACTACGCCTTTTACCTTGCCGAGTATTTCCTGGTCGAGTGTAAGTGAAGGAATAATGACAACCGCTTTGGGTATAAGCTTGTCGGGAAATGCTTTTTCAAACTGGTCAGCAAACTTTTCCTGGATCTTTTTGAAGAGTACTATTTCGTCTTCCTCCACGGAAGAGGAGATTCCGTTTGTAGGTATAGCTGGCGATACCGGTGCAGTGAATAGTTCAGACATAACGGGTCGTTTAGTATAGGTGTTTCAGGGCAAGTAAGGGACAAGTTTCTATTAAAGCTACGACTAAAGAAATTCCCGGGGAAACAGGAAATCCGGAAGGATGCATTAATCACACAGGACGGCCGTTTATTTTTTTATTGTTATTAACCTGCAGGAAGATCAAATAATTTTTATCGGGCTATTTAAAAAACCTACATTTATTATCTCTTTACCCCTTGTAACATTCTTTTCCAACCCTTTTTATTATTAATTTATTTATTCATTATTTAAAACCAAAATCATGAAGAAGTCCCGATTCACCGGCTTGCTATTAGGTGCGGCACTGGTAATCTTTTTAACCTCCTGCGGAGGCAGCGGAAGTGGAGAAACAGCCAGTAAAGACAGTACTGCGGCTGACACAACAACAAAAACCACTGCTACGGAACCCGCGAAAAGCACCATTGTAACTTCTCCACAAAATATGGTAATCGTTACGCACAAGGTCGCCAATTATGCAAAATGGAAAGTTGCTTATGATGGACACGACTCCGCAAGACTTGCAAACGGTTTGCATAACTATGTTATCGGCCGTGGCCTGATGGATAGCAATATGGTAATGGTTGCTTTAAAGGCTGATGATACGGCCAAAGCGAAGGCATTTGCAAAAGATCCGGGTCTGAAAAAAGCCATGCAAAAAGGCGGCGTTATGGGAGCACCTTCTATAATGTTTTACACAGCTACCTGGCAGGATACCGCGATGATTGACTCTAAACTTCGGTCCAGAACGTCGTTCACCGTAAAAGATTGGGATGCCTGGCAAAAAGGATTTGAAGATGGCAAACAGGAAAGAATGGATAACGGTATTACCGATCGTGTGTATGGACACGATATAGCAGATAATAAAAAAGTTACACTGGTTACTGCAGTGACGGATACCGCCAAGGCATTTGCTTATTATAAATCAGATGCATTGAAGAAAAGAAGAGAAGCCAGTGGCGTGGTGGGTGAGCCAGTCCGGTTTTTATTCAAGATCGTTGCACGGTATTAATCAGGCGAACTTCTCAGCCAATATATAAAAAGGATGAAGCGAAAGCTCCATCCTTTTTATTTATCTGTGAATAATTTCAAATTGCGGAAGGCAGTTATCCCACTAATCCCATCAATCTAAACAAATCACAGTTCAGACAATTTCATTTATCCCAATCATCCCATTGCGGCTTTGTATAAGGTTGTGTAAAGAAATCATGTACTTTTTTGTTGAACTCGTCATGGTATCGTTGCAGCGTAGCATGCCCGGATTTTGGAACGATCCATAAATAAGCCTCGTTAATGTTGTCATAGATTTCTAAAGTATGAAAGGGCATAATCACATCATGATCGCCGCCGATCACAAATACAGGACACTTTATTTTTCGCAAAGAAGCAGAAGGAATATTCGGTTCAATTTGCATCATGTGAATCAACTTCAGTTGATTTTTTGTTTCCTTGCTTGGCGGCTGACTATTCAATTCTTTAATGGACATTTCCATAAACGCATTTCCTGCCGAAGCAAACACAGATGTGTCGGGAATAAGATTCGCTCCCGTCTCTGCGAGTTTTTTCACTTTCTCAGGATGACGAAGTGCCAGCAACAATCCATTAATACCACCGTCGCTCCATCCTATTACATAAGCTGATTTTACACGAAGCGTATCCAATATGGCATTGAAATCATCAGCCATCATTTCATACGATAATGAATCGCCGTAATCAACAGATTTTCCTTGCGCACGGCTGTCTGCAATAATCACTTTATAGTATTTTGAAAAATACGGTATCTGGTACTTGAAATTATTTATTGAACCGCTGTTACCATGTATCAGCAATAACGGCTCTCCTTTACCGTACACCTCGTAATAAAATTTGGTACCGCGGGTCGTAATATATTTTCCTACGGCTTTGTTGCTGCCATAATTTATTGCAGATTTTTTCTGCTGTGCATCGCACGTGAGTATAGTAAAAAGTGCGAACAACGCGATGAAGGGATAAGCATATTTTCTCATAGTGATCTTTTGTATAAAGGTAAATTTATCCCGTTTCAGCAGACAAATCTTTTCAAGGCGATCACGATAGTGCATCAGCCGGAATATCCGGGGCAATCCCGATTGGTATCGGACCTGCGATATCACAATAAATTTTTGGGGAAAATACTCCCGCCTTTACAAGATATTTTATTTGCAAATGAAACGCTACCGGGCCATCCATTCAACGATTATCACATAAAAGTTGATGTACCTTGTAAAGAAATTGCAAACATGAACTTGCCCCGGAACAACAAAAATGGGTATAAAATTAAACTAACGGTCTGGTGCAAGGTAAAATGGTAACGACGCATCGGCAGAACAGGTAAGGTTAACTATGAGCCCAGAAGACAACACATATAACGAAAACGTCAGCGATACTCCCGGGCCAGCTGCACGTCCCACCTACTGGCTCACCCGGTTCGTTATATTGCGTTTGTTGGGCACCGTATATGCCATCGCTTTTCTTGTAGCCATCAATCAGGCTCTTCCCCTGATCGGTTCTCATGGTCTTCTTCCCATAGGAAACTATATAAGATACGTTACACAGGCGTTAGGTTCAGATGGAGCGGGCTTCAGGCGATTGCCTTCATTGTTTTGGTTCAATCATTCGGATACTGCACTATTAACGGTAGCATGGATTGGTTTTTTGCTTTCCTGTATTGTAGTGGCTGGCTATGCAAATGCATTGTTGCTTACCGTTCTGTGGATTCTGTATATGTCGTTTGTTCACCTTGGGCAGGAATGGTATGGATATGGATGGGAAATACAATTACTTGAAACAGGTTTTCTCTCCATCTTTCTTTGTCCGCTTATTGATATGCGTCCGTTTTCAAAGCGACCACCACCCATTCAGATCATTATTTTATTCCGCTGGCTCATTTTTCGTATCATGCTCGGGTCAGGGTTAATCAAAATCCGCTATGACGTAAATTGGCGAAATGGCACCGCTCTTTATTATCATTTCGAAACACAACCCATTCCAGGTCCACTGAGTCGATGGTTTCATTTCTTACCGCGACCGCTATTGAAAATCGGAGTATGGTTGAATTTTCTCGCCGAACTAATTGCTCCCTGGTTCGTATTCTGGCCTCGTTTGGCGCGGCATATCGCCGGTGTTGTAATTGTTTTTTTTCAAATCAACATTTTTGCTAGCGGTAATCTCTCCTTCTTAAACTGGTTAACCATAATTCCGGCATTGGCCTGTTTCGATGATGGCTTTTGGGCACGGCTTCTTCCAAAAAAATTAGTACGCAAAGCAAAAACCGTTGCTGAAAATGCTGAACCTTCAAGGCCAATGATCACCACCGCATGGGTTGTAACTGCTGTGATTGGTTTTCTGAGTATTCAACCTGCTATTAATTTAATATCGCCCGCACAGATCATGAACAGATCGTTCGATCCGTTGGAGCTCGTAAATACATATGGTGCATTCGGCACAGTGGGCCAGGAACGATTGAATGTTGTATTTGAAGGAACGATGGATGAAGATTCTACCGATAATGCACACTGGCAGCCTTACATCTATAAAGGGCTGCCCGTGCTAATGGATAAACGTCCGCCGCAAATAGCGCCTTATCAATTAAGACTAGATTGGCAAATGTGGTTTGCGTCGATGTCAACTCCTGACGATTATCCCTGGACAATGCACCTGGTATGGAAACTTCTTCACAATGATCCTGCTGTTGTAAGCTTATTTGCTGATAACCCGTTTCCACGTGCTCCTCCCCGTTATGTCCGGGCTGTGCTGTATATCTATACTTTTGCAAAACGGGATGATAAAAATCTTTGGTGGAATCGCAAACGGATCAGCAACTGGCTTCCGGCTATGTCGGTAAGCGATCCGCGATTAATGGAATATCTTGACAAGGCGGGCTATGTTCCATAAACAATCAACATTAAACGGAATATCGTTTATTGCGTTTGCAGATTTAATTTCGTTAGCCAATCAATCTAAATAGACGTTATGAAGCCTTATGTTATTTGTCATATGGTCGGTTCGCTCGACGGACGCATCAAACAAAATATCTGGAACCTGCCGCAAAAGCCCAATTATTTTGAGGAAACGGCAGAAAAAATTAAGACGGATGGATGGCTCGTCGGACGGGTTACGATGCAGGAGTTTTCAAGTAAAAAAAATTATCTTAAAAAAGGTACGGCATCTAAAATACCAAGAAAAGATTTTGCCGCATTGCAGGATTCAAAAACGTATGCCATCGTGATTGATCCTTCCGGTCAGTGCCAATGGGATACTAATAAAGTAACAACGGAACATGTGATTGAGGTGCTTACAGAGAAAGTAAGTGACGAATATCTGCAGCATCTGCAATCAAAAAACGTCTCTTATATTTTCGGTGGCAAAACCAAATTGGATCTTGCGCTGGTTTTAGAGAAGCTTCATGCATTGTTTTCCATTAAGCGGCTACGCATCGACGGTGGTGGCCATGTAAACGGTTCATTTTTGAAAGCAGGCCTGATTGATGAGTTCAGCCTGGTACTGGCTCCCATTGCAGATGGTACTATCGGTTCACCTTCTATATTTGAAGCGGAAGCAGGTTATGGAAAACGCCGCGCCACCTGGTTTAAATTGAAATCGGTAAAAAAGATATACGGCGATTTTCTGTGGATGCGGTATGTTGCCATTAAAGGGTAATCGTTTCGAAAAGAAGCATCAGCATTCTGTACCTGATAATGCAATTAGTTTCCACTCACCTCAAATAACTCCCCATCATACAATTTATCCAACGCGATCATAAAGCCTTTTGCCGCTAAGTCTTTACCTGTTTGCGTGGTAATAACGGTTCCATCCATTCGTTTTATGTCGTACGTCTTTTCAGCATCAAGATGACGAATGGTGACCAACCGTTTTGATTCAATTGCACCCTGTCGAAACACGCCGATGATTCCACCGGCTTTTGTACTTGCGTTGATGCGCTGAAAGCCATCCCACATTCCTTCCATTGGTTCACCAAAGCCAGGTAAATCCTGCCGGTAACTCATGATCTGGTAACGGTCATCCATCAGCGCTAACCAGTCGGCAAAACCTCTGTATTTATTAAAATCTGCAGCGGACAACTTTCTCGGATCGCCCAGCATAATGGGTAAAGCACCCGCTACTGATTTAATGTGCAGGTCCCAGGCGGTGTCCTGCATTTCAGGATTGCCAATTACCAATGCAGTGGCCGGTATTGCAGGAGATCGCCACCAGGCCATGTTCCGTATGCGCAAATCGACCTTTGCTTCAGGGCCGCTGAAATTAGATAACCAATCTCCCTCTGCATGTTTCAGCATTGCATAATCAATCAGCTGCAAACCTCCCATCGTTTCAAAGGTGCAATCAATGAAAAGATCAGGCTTTGCTGCATGCAATTCATCAAACAATTTCCAGACCGCTTCATAATTCGTAAGTAGAGATTCATTATGGTCCTTATGCCCCGGGTGATTTGTGGCATAACAACCGGTGGTTTTTTTATCGAAGCGATAGGGACTGGTGACGACCGTAAAATCGAGTTTCAGATATTCGAGTCCGTAATCGAGCGATAGCTTCATTAAAATCTCTTTGATATAATTGTACCAGCCAGTACCAAAGCAGGCGGTCCGCATGGTAGAATCTTCCGTATGCAGGTTAGCCGGTTTTTGTTTTTCATCCAGCACAAACCATTCCGGATGTGTTTTGAATACGTTACTATTGGTGGATGCACTGCCAACACTCACCCACAATCCCGGCTTCATACCTAACGATTTGATGTAATCAAAAACCGGTTTAAAGCCATTGGGAAATTTCTTTTTATCAATTACCCAGTCGCCATAGTTTGTTGGCCAGCCATCATCAATAATAAATTCTTTCATACCGGCATCGGCAGCAGATTTGGCAACTTCCATCACCAGTTTTTCATTGATGTTCTTATCAAAAGGTACCCAGGTATTGTAAACGAAAGTTGGTTTTTTAACTAATTGAGAAAGACGGATGCCCATATGTTCCCGTACAAATTGCGGCACAGCCGTGTTTAATATTTCATCCGGATCCTTATAGTGATTGTACAGCATAGTAAATACAGGCGGTGTGATAAACGTTTCTCCTTTTTGTATATATTTCCGGAAGGGATAACGAGCATCCTTATGCGTAAGTCCCGCACATATGGTAGGCTCATCCCAGAAAACGGATGTATGTTTTACCACACCGGCAGCTTCATTGCCGATAACAATGCCTTGCTGCCAGTCGCTGTTGTGTACAGTGAGCAATGCGTCCTGCATATTGCCATCGTAAGGTCCGAGTGATCGGCGTCTTCCATAGTCATGACAAATCCAGCTGTACGTTGTAGCGGAATAATCGGTGATATCAAATTTTTCAATATCGATCGATTCTGCCATGATTGTTTTGGGAGAAAGATTTTTTATTACTAAACTTTTACGGATAACAGGCAAACGAGGATACAAAAGAAATTGAATGGTAAGTTCTATTTTTTTATCATTGCTCAATAAAGTAATTGCGGCACCATCTCCCTTTCGTGAATCCGAGTAATGAGCGATATTTTTTAAAATCCATCTTCCCCTGCCGGAATAAACGGTATGATCCACTTCAAACTGAAAATCGGTATTCACCGGTTGAAAATAATTGAAATCACCTTCTACCGGTTTGTAAACAGTAGTAACAAAACGGCCGTTTTTCGCCAATGGCAATTGAATTGTTCGTTCAACAAGACCGTTGTTTAACGTTAAAGCACTATCCGTCCACGAAGCATAAGGCTGTGCCGAAACTTTTAAAGATGCAAATGGAATAAAAGTGAGCAGTAAAAGAAAAAGGTTCCTCATTGGTTAATTTTGGCGGTGAAAGAAACTTATTCAAGGTAAGTTCAGTTTGTGATAAGAACAAAATGGTTTCATTCAAAGAATGTAAGACAAAGGGCGCAACCGATTTCACGCAAAGTGCGCAAAAAAAGACGCGTGGAGCTCGCTCTCCAAAAAGGCATTTTGCAAGAATTAGTATTGTACAGAGAGGCTAAGGATTTTTATTCCCATAAATTCCAAGAATCCCGCAAATCCCGGTTCAGACAATCCTCAGTTCTGAAGTAATATCCGAACTTTATCGTCTTCCTGAAAATAAATGGCGACCGTCACCAAACATATGTCTACCTCATTAGAGGGCAAGACGCAGAAGGCGAAGATCAACCGCGAAAATCTGCGGCAGGCGCTGGTATTGTTTAAATACCTGAAACCTTACAGGAGTAAATTTATACTGGCGTTGATTTTTATTGCACTCACCGCTTTGTCCACCAGTTTATTTCCTTTATTTCTTGGAAAAATGATTGATGCGGCTTCACCGGGATCTTCTGTCGCCGATAAACTCACTGAAGGTTCAAAGTTTGGATGGAGTTTGAAAAATATTCACTGGAGCTTAAACACAACATTGCTGCTCATCTTTTGTCAGCTTGCGGCACAAACCGTTTTTTCATTTATGCGGGTGTATTTGCTCACAGCAGTTGGTGAACGATCGGTGGCGGACATGCGAAAACAGGTGTATAGTAAGTTGCTCACCATGCCCATTAGTTTTTTTACAGAACGAAGAGTGGGCGAATTAAGTAATCGCATTTCCTCCGATCTTTCGCAGATACAGGATGCAGTATCATTTACATTGGCCGAGTTTCTACGCGGTGTGTTCATGCTCATCATTGGCTTGTCTTTTATCTTTCTTATCAGTACAAAGCTTGCCCTGGTGATGCTTGCTGTGGTTCCCTTGCTGGCAATTGTAGCTGTTGTGTTTGGAAAAAGTATCCGTAAAATGTCCCGCAAAACGCAGGACCAGCTCGCCGAAAGCGGCACCATCGTGCAGGAAACTTTTCATGGTATCTCCATCGTCAAAGCATTTACAAGCGAATACCACGAAGTAAGCCGCTATGTAAAAAGTCTGAAAGCGGTGGTAACAACCGCTATCAGCAATGCACGCTACCGCGGTGCTTTTGTATCGTTTATGATCTTTAGTTTGTTTGGCACGCTGGCGTTTGTTATCTGGTATGGTGGCACATTGATTCAAAGTGGTGAACTAACTATTGGCACGCTTGTCACCTTTGTTATCTTCTCGGGTTTTGTAGGAGGTACGTTTGCGGGTTTTGCCGATATGTTTTCGCAATTGCAAAAAACATTAGGTGCTACACAAAGTGTACGGGAAATATTGCGCAGCGATGGTGAACCTGTCGATCTGCAACCGGTGGTTGTAGAGCCGCGCTTCGAATTAAAAGGCAATGTCCGGTTTCATCATGTTGCTTTCAGTTATCCCAGTCGTAAAGATATCGTTGTATTGAAAGATCTTTCGCTCACGGCAAACAACGGCGAACAGATTGCTATTGTAGGACCCAGCGGTGCAGGTAAGTCAACCATTGCATCCCTGTTATTACAATTTTACGAACCAGACAATGGCATCATTTATTTTGATGAACGTGCCGGTAAAGAATTTCCATTGTCTCAACTAAGAAGACAAATGGCGTTTGTACCACAGGATGTGATTTTATTTGGCGGCAGTATCAAAGAAAATATTGCTTATGGCAAACCCGACGCAACTGATGACGAAATCATAGCGGCGGCTAAGAATGCGAATGCGCACGAATTTGTTTCCAATTTTCCGGAGAAATATGATACGATAGTTGGCGAACGCGGCATTAAACTCAGCGGCGGTCAGCGGCAACGCATTGCTATTGCACGTGCGATATTAAAGGACCCGGCTATTTTGATATTGGATGAAGCAACTTCCTCGCTCGATAGTGAAAGTGAACAATTGGTTCAGGATGCATTGGAAAATTTGATGAAGGGCCGTACTTCTTTTGTGATTGCACACCGTTTATCAACCATCCGCAATGCAGATAAAATAGTTTTAATTGATAAGGGTGTAGTAAGCGAATCCGGCACGCATACGGAACTCATGGCGCATAACGGTCTTTATCGCAAGCTGAATGAAATGCAGTTTGACTTTGAACTCGCGACACAATCACCCGCTGTAGAAGATGTGAAGGAGTAGTTTTTTTATTTTCTTCTTATTGAAAAAAACGTTCATTCAATCAAGGTAAAAATTGTTTTCTTTTCTGCACGCAAAAAGAAAATAATTCTTCAATACCTTCATGTCTCTAACGAAATACTACATGAAACGCTATTGCCTTGCCTGCTTTATTATCTGCATTTTAGCTTCCTGCAATCAACATAAAAAAAACAATGGGCTTGGCCCGAAGGAGTCTCTTGCATCATTCAAAATAGCCGACGGTTTTAAAATAGAATTGGTGGCTTCCGAACCGTTGGTTTCTGATCCCGTTGCCATGGAAGCAGATGAAAACGGAAATATTTATGTTGTTGAAATGCATGGCTACCCGATGGATACTACCGGTTCAGGCGTTGTGAAACTGCTTACAGATATGGATGGCGATGGCGTGCCTGATAAAAGCGTTGTGTTTGCAGACCATCTTCACTTACCCACCGGCGTTATGAGATGGAAGAAAGGAATATTGGTAGTAGATGTACCGGATATTTTATATTTAGAAGATACAAACAATGATGGTAAAGCCGATGTCAGGCAAACTATCATCACCGGCTTAGCGCTTACCAATCCGCAGCATATTGCCAATACACCTATGTATGGTTTGGACAACTGGATTTACGTGGCGCATATGGGTGTTGTAACACCGAAAGTAGCCATTGAATTCAGCGATACAGGTAGTAATGTCCGTTATGCGAATGCACCCGAAGCAAAACAATTGCCGCGAAATGCCGATGGGCGCAACATCCGTTTCAGGCCAGATACACATGAACTGGAAATGCTTTCCGGTGAATCGCAATATGGGCAGACATTCGATAATTGGGGTCATCATCTCGGTACCAGCAATGCAGATCACCTGTTTCATGAAGTAATTGCAGCACGATACCTTCAACGTAATACTGATTTACCGGTATCTGATGCATCAGAACATATACCTGATCATGGCCAGGCTTGCGAAGTATACCCGGTTACGATCAATCCTGAACATCAATTGCTCACGGATGTGGGTGTTATCACCTCATCATGCGGGGTTACCTGGTACCAGGGCGGATTATTTCCCGATAGCTTTAATCATATCACGTTTATTGCAGAGCCGGTACATAACCTCGTACACGCTGATCGCATTACTGATAATGGCGCCAGCTTTATTGCTTCAAGAGTCTATCAAAAGAAAGAATTTCTTGCTTCCACAGATGCATGGTGCCGGCCGGTGCAATTCTATATTGGTCCCGACGGTGCATTATATGTTATCGATTATTACCGCGAAATCATTGAGCATCCCGAGTGGATGAGCGACTCCGTAAATAATTCCGGCGAATTATATAATGGTTCAGATAAAGGCCGCATATGGCGGGTCACTCCCACGAATGCACCAAAGATGAATTGGTGCAGCAATACCGATCTTGGAAAAGCCGGCACAGCTCAATTGATAAAAGAGTTGAATAGTGACAATATATGGTGGCGGCGAAATGCACAGCGACTGTTGATAGATCATAAAGACCCGCTGACCGTTCCCATGTTGCGTCGCTCGTTAACGACTATTGCTAACGGAAACGGACCCGGCATGGTACATACGTTATGGACACTCGAAGGCCTCCAGGCAATAGATACAGCTGCTTTACGCATAGCATTACATCATGCCGAAGGGGGCGTACGCGAGAATGCAATACAAATTGCAGAATTGCATCTCAGTCAATGGCCCGGCCTGGAGAAAGATCTTTTAGCATTGCAAAATGATCCGGATGCAAAGGTGCGCTATCAATTATTATGCACCATTGGCAATCTGAATGATGCCGCAGCAGAAGCAGCAAGACAAAACATACTCATCAAAGACATAGAAGATAAATGGGTGCAGATAGCAGCACTCAGTGCCTCAGCTGGCAGGGAATATGCCTTGATCGAAAAATCTATTCCTGTATTTTCCGGCAAGCCGTCCGGTGCCAAACGATTGTTTTTTCAAAACTGTGCAGCCGTAATCGGTTTATCGAAGCGTGAAAATGATATAAAGAAACTGATCGGCCTCGCAGCTGCACATCCAACTAGCGGTGATGCCTGGTGGCAATCTGCCTGCTTAGATGGATTGGCACAGGCCATTCACAGCAAAGGCCCTTTGCCATTTGATCTGCAATCGCAACAGGCGCTGTTGCTGTCAAAATTTAATGCGTCTGCTCCCCTTGCCGTACGGTCGGCCGCAATTGATCTGTTATCAGTTACCGGTATACAAAAGAATGCGGCATGGGCGGGCCAGGTTGTTAATGCAAAGAAAGTAATTGCGGATCGCCATGCAGATGCGCAGTACCGCAAAGATGGGTTGCAGTTACTGGCATTGGAAAAAGATCCTGGGATCGCCCCCTTGCTGGATTCTCTTATCAGCCCCGAAGAACCGGAGGCTGTTCAAGGAGCTGCGTTGATTGTATATAATAAACTTAACTCTTCTGCAGCTTGTGCGGCCATACTTCGTCATTGGAAAACGCTTACGCATGATCTGCGTGATGCTGCGATGGACATATTTCTTTCTTCTCCTGAAAACATGAAGACGCTGCTAACCGCTGTACAGGACAAAACAATACAAGCGGCTGCTATCAGCTGGCCACGCCAGGTGCAACTGATGCAGGCTGATGATGAAGCGTTGCGCAAACTGGCGCGGAGACTGCTTGTAAGCAATGCGGACGATCGTAATGCAGTATATGCCCGCTACAAACCGGCACTGGAACTAAAAGGCGATGCGGCGAGGGGATTAGTTGTATTTCAAAAAACCTGTGCCACCTGCCACCAGGTGGGAGCACAGTATGGCCGTGCATTCGGTCCCGATCTTGGCACTATTCGTAACCGTGAGCCGCAATTTATTATGGCCGATATTTTAAATCCCAACCGCTCTATTGCCGATCATTATGAAAACTGGACGGTGATTAAAAAGAATGGCGATAAACTCAGCGGTCTTATGTCGTCCGAAACCTCTGCTGCGATTACCTTACGCAATGCCCTGGGGCAGGAAACGATTGTTTCCCGTGCCGATATTAAATCCATGGAGGCTTCAGACATATCGGCTATGCCTGTCGGTTTGGAAGCGTCGGTATCCGTAAATGAGATGGCAGATTTGCTGGCATTTTTGAAGGGCATACATTGATCATGTTTTACCCTGAACTTCTAACTGAATGCACTGAGCGATTTTTCCGCATTGGAACAATGCGCATTTGAACTTATCTTTAACCCGTGAAATATTTTATAGCAAAATATGATTCTGCAACACGCAGATGCGTATCCCTTGCTGTGTATGCCGTTTTCTTTATTGTACACTTGTTTTGCATTCCCGGCCCGGCCAATGCAACGATGCTATCTTCTTCAGTATTCGATCTGCAAAAAATCAGTAGTAATAAAGAATCGGGTAAGGACAATAGCCATGCAGCTGATGTTAAGAAAATAAAACTGAATATCAGTAAACGATTTCAACATGCTGCAGGCGCTGTTGAACTGCATAATGCTGAACCGCTGCCGGCCATTTATTTTGATAATGCATTTTCCGGAAAGCCGCAGCATCATTTGCTCATCTCTCATATCCTTGTTTCCTCGCTGCGCGGTCCCCCTTCTTTTGCATAATACATGCAGATTTTCTATCTGTTTCTTCACGAATACTGTCATCACAGTTGATCGGCCCGTTTTTAATCCTGACAGCAGAAATAATCATTGCTTATTCAAACAAAATCCCTTAGCTAATGACCCGCCAGTTAAAAGACCTGCCCATAGAGGAGTTGAAGAGATTATTGAAACGCGAAACCAAAGCATTTATAGATGGATTGGAACATGGGTTAAGTGTTCCTGAATTAAAAGCCATTCGTGCAACGATGAAAGAAGTTGCAGCAATTATTGAAGAAAGAACAAGACGAAGGGGAAATTTTCCGCATCCCGATAAAGATGCGCCTTCCTGACAAGTGCTGTAAAAATTATTTTATACAGCCCTGTAGCCGTGACCGCAATACGGGTATCTTCGTTTGCATGCAATTGTTTTATGCATTTTAAAGAATGCAAAGCAATTATACATTTTTATAAATCTTTAATTAAATGGTACCTCGTACTATTGGTTTAACAATTGTGAGCTTCGCATTCTTTCATTTCATAACAGGGCAAATGAAATAGTTTGCAACTCGAAATAATTTTCTATTTTACAAGCCAATTTTCATAGGATAAGGTTTAATGGTTAACGGGCCTGTTTCTACGGGCCCGGCCTTTGTGTATAGAATAGTAATGATTTAATTTCTGCTTGTATTGCTTTTTTGTTTTAATCAGTCTTATTGCACCATTTCTACGTTTTACATTGTAAGTTTTGTTCATGTGCAATATATTCTCCTCCCTCTCTGCAACATATGCATATTTGTGCAAACACATTTGTATTCTAACCTTCGTTCTTAGAAAAAGTTTGTAGTGATATAACTACGATGTGCAGCCGAAAATTTTTGACAACATTTTGAGAGTTCGTACTTAATTTATTTCTTGGGCTTTTATTTGTTTTGTGTACACAATGCGGGACAGTGTCTGCATTGATTCAATAACCGGTTTATAATACTCTCTTATGTCAAAAGTTAAGCACGCATCAGTGGCTATAGTAAGCACGCAACAGATGATCCGCAATCTTCTTGAAAATGTTTTGCGCAAGTCTGGTTACAATGTATCCATGTTATGTACAGACAGTCAAACTTTCTTCGCGGATGCCAGGAAAAATGGTTCCCCAGATATTTGCCTGATAGATTGCGATTCGCCGAAAACAGACTGGTTTGTCATCAGTAAAATTATAAAAGCAACCTGGCCTTCTGTCAAACTGGTATTGTTTGGCCTGACTGATAATAAGCGAATGATTCAAAAGGCTATATCCGCGGGCACACACGGCTATCTGCGCAAAGAAGATAATCTGAAAGATTTGTATCAAACACTCGAGCGGCTGGCGACTGCAAAACAATCCGGCGAAAAAAAAATCTTCTAATCAATTAAAGTACCCTATAATGGAATATGCACCTTCATTGATTTATCATGATCCAAACATCTATACAGGCCGCATTGGAACATTCACTATTCAACTAAGAAAAATACAGGTGTCAATGTCCCGGCCGGTATCTTACATGGTGATCGTTCAATCGGACGCTATGCCGGCAAGCACATTTTTTATGAAAAAGGAAAAAGATAGCTGGCAGATAAAAGATAAAAATGCGGCCCTTCTTTTTGGCTATCTGCAGCCTGAATTGAATGAACTTATTTCGCAGTATGAAATGCAGCGTGGCGGGATGGTACTATGAATCGGTTGAGGCGTTCATGTCAGCATACGGAATTCTATACGTTGTACTATTCTGTTACGCTGCGGTTCATCAGGCTTGCAGCGGTAATTGAATAATAAATGCCGCCCCTTTATTTTCTGAAGTTTCTACTTTTATTTCTCCGCCATGTGCCTTCACTATATCATACGCTAACGATAGTCCCAATCCTGTGCCCTGCCCGGTTGGCTTCGTAGTAAAAAATGGTTGAAAGATTTTGTTCACAATGTCTTGCGGGATACCTATACCGTTATCTGCTACCTTTATTTCAATATTTCTGTTGCTTCGTTTGGTGCTCACTGTTATTAGCGGTTCATATTTATCCTCCGCCATTACTTCATTGCCAGGTGAATGGTTATAGATGCGGGAAGCTTTGGCAGTCACGGCATAAAAGGCGTTATTATACAAATTCAGCAATACCCTTCCTATATCCTGTGGTACAACATTTATTTTACCGATGCCGTTATCAAAATCGGTTTTCATGCCGACAGCTACCGGTATTGCGTTAAATTCTTTATCCTTTGCCCGCATACCATGATAGGCCAGCTTCAAATATTCATCTGCCAATGCATTGACATCGGTCAGTTGTTTTTGGCCTGAGCTTTGCCGTGAGTGTTCAAGCATTCCTTTCACAATTGCATCGGCACGCTTGCCATGATGCGTTACCTTTTCCAGATTCTGCTGAATGTCATCCGCTATTTCAGTGGCAAACTGCAAATTGCCCGTTGCCAGTTCACTTTTCAGTTCACTGATCAATTCTCCATTCACTTCGCTGAAATTATTCACGAAATTGAGCGGGTTTTGTATCTCATGTGCAATGCCCGCGGTGAGCTCCCCCAGCGAAGCCATCTTCTCCGATTGAATTAATTGCGCCTGCGTTTGCTTCAATTCTTCAAGCGCTAACCGTTTTTGCCGGTTATTGCGCAGTAATGCTATTGCCGTAACAATGATCAGTAACAATGCGGCGGAAAGGCTGATCAAAAAATTTTGCTGTAGTTTTTGTTGCCGGCTCAATGTGGTTATCCGTGTTTCCTTTTTTTCCAGTTCATTGTTGTAACCGAGCACAGCGGCTCGGTTTTTTACCTCGGTGCCGGTTATGCTATCCCGGTAGGTGATAAAGAGATCGCGATAAGTATAGGCATTTTTATAATCATTCTTTTTCTGATAAATCTGTGCCAGGAGTTCTGCATTATCGCGGCCCGTTTCCAATTGATCGGTTTTTTTTGCTTCATCCAATCCTTTGGTGGCAAAATACAACGCACTGTCCGTGTTGTTTTTTTCCAGGTAGGCTTTTGCCAATACATAATGCACCCAGGATAAGAGCACGGTATCTTTCAACGCCGACATTTTTTTTAATGCACTGAATGCGTATTGAAATGCCGGTGCCAGGCTGTCTAGTTCAACATAGTCTGCCGCTGCACAGGATTCTGCATAGCCAATAGTATAAGGATCGTAGGCGAGGTTGATATTTTTCTTAAACAGCGCTAATGCTTCGGGAATGCGATTCTTTGCTTCATACGATTTAGCCAGCGTATTCTGCAGCCCGACTGTAAGATCAATGTCGGTAGTATCGGTGTGTGATTCATAGGCTTTCCGGATGTAGCTGTATGCTTTATCATGTTCACCAATCCGTTCGTACAAATCGCTAAGTCCGCTCCATACGAAGACCAGGTTTGTCTTGTCCCTGGCATTTTCCGCGGTTTTCTCAGCGGCCAGGAAAAATTCCAACGCTTTTGGATAATTGCCAAACGAACTCATATAGAGTAAGGCCGCGCAATATTGAATATACGCCAGCGAGGCGGGGTTATTTCCTTTTTCTGCATAGGAAACTGCCTGCAGGTTATATTTTAATGCATCAGTGGCATCGGGCGTCAACCGGATATTGGTTCTTTTAAATGCCGCCTGTGCTCTTAGTTCATAATTATCCGTTGCCTTTCCGAAGGAGTCCACGGCGTCAAGCAGTTTATCCGTCACCGTTATACTATCCCGCAGGGTGAGTGCATCAGCAAGAGCCAGTAAGGCCTTCGGCAAACCCTTGTCATCGTTGATTTTTTTAGACAGAACCGCAGCTTCGCGGGCTGCCCGTTCTTTTTCGTCAATATCTGCCGATAGGGTGGAAAGCCGCGTAAGCTTGCGTACCCGTGTGGTATCCTCTTTCGGGTTTGCTTTTAGTTGTTCCCTCAACTGGTCGGCCTGCTCTTTTGTCTGGGCCATCAATCCGGAGACGACAAACAGGAGCCCTATTATACAGAAAATCTTTTTCATGCCTGGTCATTAAAACAAAAATAAACAGATGGGATCAATCAATTGGTTACGGGAGGTAACACGGTGATGAATATCCGAATAATTTCTGAGAAGAGAATGGCTTACGACAGCGAAGTTCGCCGGGATTCCCTGCGGTGTATTTCTCTGTGCTCTCTGCGGTCCGTTACAGACATTCTACACCGCAGAAAAAGCGTTTGCATTAATTCGGCCGTTGACTTTTTTGTCATGTGCTAATCAGGTGATCCAGGCTTTTCAAAAATTATTTTTACCTGCAGGGCAGTATAGTAACGGCTGATATTGAACGTGAGTTGATTGTTGATTTATGATGTTCGTCATCCATAAAGGCTTGAGAAGAGTTTCCACTTAACATAATGTGAATTTTGATGCACCCTGATGCTTTATCTATGCTGTATCTGTGAAGGGAGTATGAAGGAGTGGTGAAAGGGAACGGGCATATGAAGTAAAAAGGTTAAGTGTGTGAGATAAGTCAAGGCGTGGTTCCAGCGCACAGCGGCTTCATCCAGTGTTGAAATTATACAACGCAGCCCCAGATGGAATCATGCGGTGCAATTCAATCGGCCGGTGAAAGCGTATCGGTTGCAGCCGATTACTTTTGCGAAGGTGGAGTGAGATATAATTTTGCTTATGCACAAAAATTAAATTTCAACCGTCTATTGACCAGGGCAAAAAATAGAGAACAACAATAAACCATACCAAAAAAAACAAATAAACAGCAATTAGTAATGATGCAAATATTATTGTTATAATGTTAATGCTTGTTTTAAAATGATTTCTTCGCAACTGTTTTATTGAGGCCGCCAGCGAAATAATGGCAAATGTGAGCGATAGAAGATACCCTACAATTGTTAAATCACCACGACCGCCGTTGAAATTATAACTCCACGGAACAAGGAAAAACGCTAATGCCAATAATAAATAAATGATGGCTGGATTTTTCACTGTTAATGGTTGGGCTTTTGTGAAGTTTTGTAAAGGTAAGTGTGAAAAGTATTGTGGTAGGCGGGCATTCCCAATGTCAATGCTTTTACTGAATAGGGCTGTAAAATATCACTGTAGCCTTTTATGGTGTAGGGGTATTTTGAATGGTAACCGTCGCGGCAGGATAAGGCGATAACCGTGAAGAGACAAATGCTACTGATGAGTTTCATTAAAGCGTGTTTAGAAGATAAGATGCTTTGAACTGAATGTTCCATAATAGAATTTAATGATGTTTCTATTCCATTAGTATTTTTGCGCTTATGGCAGATGTGCATACACGGCAACAGCGCAGCTATAACATGTCGCAGATAAGGGCGAAGAATACAAAGCCTGAAATGCTTGTGCGAAAGTTTCTGCATAAGCATGGATTTCGTTATAAACTACATGACAAAACATTGCCCGGCAAACCAGATCTTGTATTGCCAAAATATAAAACAGTCATATTTATTCATGGCTGCTTCTGGCATGGACATGACAAATGCAGATATTTTGTTGTTCCAAAAACAAGAACAGAGTGGTGGTTGAATAAAATCAACACTAACAAAGAAAATGATGCAAAAGCGATAAAGACACTAAAGAAAGAAGGATGGAAAATTATTAATGTTTGGGAATGTGATTTGAAGGCAATAAAACTAATGAAAACACTTAACGGTTTGTATAAAAAAATTCTTCCTTTGGCTAACGGATAATCGCTAATTTATTTTCCCTGTATAAATGCTCAACGCCTGTCCTTACAAGACAGGCTTTTTTCTTTTGTATTAACAGATTGTTCAACGTGACTTAAAAGCAAATGTACTTTAAGTCACATCAAATAGTATTGTTCTATGGATATAAAGACCAAAATTGGTTTGCGTATTAAACAACTCCGCACGGAGAAGAACCTTACACAGGAAGATATAGCCTGGAAGGCTGAAGTGGACAGAACATTTATGAACCATGTTGAAAATGGTAAGAGGAATGCTTCAGTAGACACTCTTACAAAAATTATCTGCAACGGCTTAGAAACAAGTTTCAAAGAATTTTTCAATACGGATTTATTCAACGGTAAAAAGAAAAGCAAATGATCACGACTCAGAAAACGAATTTAATAAGTTCAAAGATTCATTCAATCTCCGATAAGCTGTGGAAGATTTCATTATTCGGACCTGATAACTTCAGGTCTGCAGTAATCAGTCATTACCTGAGCACCAAAAATAAAAAATTAAAGAGGCATGCCATAGAATTTGCGACTGACTTGCTGGAGGGATATTTTGATGAAGAGATTACAAGCTGGGTTGCTGAAGAAGCACTGCAATACATAATAAGATTTGACGGAGACATATTATTTCCCACTCCTGCAAATCCAAAATTTACATTCATAGATTTATTCGCTGGAATAGGCGGATTCAGAATTGCAATGCAACGGCTACAGGGTGAATGTGTTTTTTCATCCGAGTGGGATAAAATGGCTCAACGTACTTACTATGCCAACTTCGGTGAAATACCATTTGGAGATATTACAAAACCTGAAACTAAGGAATGGATTCCAGCGAGGTTTGATGTTTTGTGTGGAGGATTTCCCTGTCAGCCTTTTTCAATAGCGGGCGTATCCAAAAAAAATGCTCTTGGCAGAAAACATGGGTTTGAAGATGAAAAACAAGGCAACTTATTTTTTCATATAGCGGAGATCATCGAAAAACATAGACCAAAAGCATTTTTTCTTGAAAATGTAAAAAACCTTGTGTCACATGATAAAGGCAATACATTTAAGGTTATAAGAGAAACTTTACTGGATCTTGGATACTCATTCCATTTCAAAGTATTGAACGGGAAACATTTTGTTCCCCAACATCGGGAAAGAACATTTATGATTGGATTTGATTCAAATGTTTTCGACTACAAAGAAAAATTTGAATTCCCAACCCTGCCGGCTCCTGATAAAAAATTCAAAAACATTCTTGAAAAGGCTGTGGATCCAAAATATACACTGACAGATCATTTGTGGAAATATCTACAAGATTATGCAGTTAAACACAGGCAAAAAGGAAATGGTTTTGGATTTGGACTTGTTGATTTGAATGGAATTTCAAGGACTATGAGTGCCAGATATTATAAAGACGGTTCCGAGATATTGATTCCTCAAAAAAATAAAAACCCACGCAGGCTTTCAATAAGAGAATCAGCAAGGCTACAGGGTTATCCTGATCTTTTTTGTATTGATGCGGTTTCAATGAATCAAGGGTATAAACAGTTTGGTAATTCCGTAGTTGTTCCTTTAATTGAAGCATTAGGAGAAAAAATTGTTGAAGTTTTAGAAACAAAAAGAAAATGAATCTTGACATCTTTCTAAAAATTTTTTCGGATCAAGGATGTAGAAAAATCTATGTAAAAAGGCTTTCTCCAAATGATAATTCAAAAAATCAAGTTTATCTCGGAGGAAGCTTTGATGTTTTAAATGTCTTACCCATTAAGGAGATTACATCGGATAATGAAGGAGATTGGAAAAGGACCAGATTCAAAACAAAATTAGAATTTTACTGGATTAATGATCAAGGGGAAATATCGATTGCTCCGGAAGCACAATTAATTCTTTATCCCAAGTATCCTGAAGTAAGATTTTCAGGATTTTTGAAACGCGCAAAAAACGCACCATCAGATCTGATGGCTTCCAGAATTGAAGGGCGTCAACTCTTTTTTGGAACAACAGAAACAGGAAGAATCATTGGACATGTAGTAGCCCCTGATTCTCAAGTTGCCAAACAATTTGTTACATTAAAGAATCTTGAGGATGTGGGGGTGTTCAAGGAAATCACTCTCGAGGATGGAAATGTTCAGTTGAATACAAAGGGAAAATTACTTGCTGAACTGAAAAGAATTCATCTACTTGGATGGATTGATGCCAAAAGGTTGGATGCTAAAAAAAATATTTTGCCGTGTATTTCATCGAACTGCGGCGGCTATACCCTCGAAGCTGAATTAGGGATTACACCAAATGGTTACTCAGAGCCCGATTACCTTGGCTGGGAAGTAAAACAGTTTTCGGTAAAAGATTTTGAAAAATATAATTCGGCGGTCATTACACTAATGACGCCTGAGCCTACGGATGGATATTATGTGCGTGAAGGAGTCGAAAAATTTATTAGAAAGTACGGGTATGAAGACAAGAAAGGTAGAGAAGCCAGATTCAATTTTGGAGGAATTCACAAGCATGATAAAATAACTGAGATTACCGGTTTAAAGCTGATGGTGGAAGGGTTTGATCTTACTACGCTTAAGATAACCAATACAGGCGGTTACATAGCTCTGGTCGATAAAAAAGAAAACATTGCATCATCCTGGTCATTTGTTTCGCTACTGAAACATTGGAACACCAAACATGCAAATGCTTCGTATGTTCCTTCAATGAATCAAAAAGATGATCGTTTATTTCATTTTAGCAAACAACAGTATCGTTATGGTAACAATATTATACTAGGGAGCGGCACAGACTTTTCATTATTGTTGAATCAGATAGTGACCGGTAATGTATATTATGATCCGGGAATTAAATTAGAATTAGCAATAGACGGAAAAAGGAAGCAAAACATTAAGCGAAGGAGCCAGTTTAGAATTGTATCGAAAAATCTGATAAAACTGTATAGGCAGTATGAAATAGTAAATCTCATTTAAAAATTAAAACCTTACCAATGATTCATAAAGAACAAATTATTGAAGAAATCTCTTTTCGATTTAAAGTTGGAGGCAGCCTGATCCAAAGATTAGGTGAAGAATCTATCTCAAACAGAAACGTCGCAGTTTTGGAATTGATAAAAAATTCATACGATGCCAAGGCATCTAAAGTGTCGGTAGATTTGGTTAATGTGAACACTAAAGAAGCTCGAATTGTGATTAGCGACAATGGAGATGGGATGACATATGCCGATTTAGAAAATAAGTGGCTTAATATTGCATCATCCAGTAAAGGAACAAAAACAAAAGAGTCCGAGAGAATTCCAGTAGGTGAAAAAGGTATCGGAAGACTATCCTCCGAAAGCTTAGGAAAGAAAAGTACTTTAATAACTAAGCCCGAGAATGAACGTTTTGGTTATAAGATAATTTTTGATTGGTCTGAGTACAGGGAAAAGAATGTTCAGCTTAATGATATATCAAATGACGGATTCAAATTCAAAAAACTAAAAAAGGATTCGGGAACTACAATCGAAATAGATGATTTAAAACATAATTGGAATGATACATTCTTTCAGAAAAGCCTTCTAAAGGATATTTACCAACTTCACCCTCCAACAATTAAACCTAAAGGTTTTTCTATTTCAACGTCGTTTAAAATTGATGAATTAAAAAAAATTACGACCTCTTTCTTAGCCAATGCCGCTTACTCATTGAAGGCTTCTTTGACCAAAGAAAATTCTTTAAAATATGAGATAAAAACGATCTCAGGGAAAGCAAAGAAGGGAAAAATCGTTCTTGAAAAAAGGCTATCATGTGGTGACGCATCATTTGAGCTTTTCTTTTTCTACAGAAGTACAATTGCATTAAAAGATGCATTAAACTTTGATCTACCCACCTCAAAAGTAAAAGAAGTCAGCTCAATGCTTGATGAGTATTCTGGAATTAAAATTTATAGGGATGGATTTAGAATAAAACCTTACGGCGAAGAAGGAAATGACTGGTTATCGCTTGACGCGGGGTTTCAGAATAATTCAATGTACCCCAGAAACAATAATGTGATTGGCTTCATTAGTATAAGCAAAATTACAAATCCAAAGATTACAGATACCACGACAAGGGAAGGCATAATTCTTACAAAAGAGTTTCAAGATTTAATGAGTTTTGCAAAGACGACAATACAAGCTGTTTTTATCAGTTTTCGAAGCGATATAGAGTCTCATAAGAAGAAAGCAAAAAAAAGAGTCGCTAAAAAACGATCAAAAAAAGTCACGCCTGTTAAATCATTGAAGACTTCCACCGGCGTAAAACATACAAAATTGATAGAAAATATTGGCGGATCATACCCCCAAAATTTTTACGCTAAGCTTGAAGGAGAAATTAATGTGTAATAGTCTCAATTTGATCTGACATTAATAGAAGGAAGTTATGATTTAATCTTTCATATATTTATTGACGTTATTCTAAAGTAATTTTATCACTCCGATCTCAAACTCTTCACCGGATTTGCAATCGCTGCTTTGATGGATTGAAAGCTTACAGTTAATAATGCAATAGCAATTGAAACACCAACAGTCATTGCAAAAACACTAACTCCTATGGAAATTCGGAACGGATAATTATTTAACCAGTCATGCATGAAATAATATGCAATCGGGCTTGCTATCGCGAATGCAACGGCAATGAGCAGCATAAATTCTTTTGAAAACAAATAGATAATATTGCCTGCTGAAGCACCCAACACTTTGCGTATGCCAATTTCTTTTATACGCTGCACCGCCGTGAATGATACCAGCCCATATAATCCAAGACATGAAATAAAAATTGCTATGCCGGCAAATATTTTATATAGCTGAGACAACTGGTTTTCCTGCTCATAAAAGCTTGCAATCCTATCGTCAAGAAATTGAAAACTGTAAGCATATTCAGGGAAAGCGGCATTCCATTTTTTTTCAATAAATGCAAGAGCTGACTTCAGTTGGTCGGGCTGTATTCTTACAGCCATGGTTTGATATGTTGCCTTCCATGGCGCCATCACAACAGGAAACATCGGGTCTTCCATAGACGAACCATTAAAGTCTCTTACTACACCTACTACAGGACCTGACAGTTGTCCATTCCAAAAATCTATTTTTTTACCAATGATATCCTGAGGACTACGCAATCCCAGATCTTTAACCAGTTTTTCATTAACTACAAACTCTCTAATCGTATCAGATGGCTGATAATACCTGCCCGCAGCCATTTGCAATCCATAAGTTTTAAATACATCGGCATCTGCCCATTTAAGGTCTGCATTAAAATCAACCGGTTTTGCTGCATTATTAAAAGTAAAAGAACTGCCCCAATGTGATTTGTCAGTAATAGCAAAAGTTCCGAAGCTTACATTTTGTATAGCAGGTTGTTGAAGTAGTTGCGTTTTTAAAATATCAAATTTTGTTTGGCTCAGGCTATCGCCAGGCACACCAATATTTACAATAGCATCTTTATTAAAACCCATAGGCGCATTTTCAAAATAATCCATTTGCCCTACCACTACTAAAGTGCCTATCATTAACGCCTGGGCAACGGTAAACTGAAGTACTACCAATGCCCGTCTTAATGAAATACCACCTACTGTTTTATTGTTGAATTTGCTTTTAAGTGCTGTAATAGGATTAAAGCCAGCAAGCACTACTGCAGGATAAAGACCTGATAACAGCGTAACCAATACCAGCACACAAGCTATAAAAGCAATCATCTGCATATTAAACCCAGCATTGATAGTTGTTTTAAGCAACTGGCTTAATAACGGCAATGAACTGTAAGCAATAATAACAGCAATGATCACGGATAAAAATGTGATGATAAAAGTCTCAGTTAAAAACTGCCATACCAGTTGCTTTTTTTTGCTGCCTAAAACTTTACGCACACCTACTTCCCTTGCACGGTTAACAGCTTGCGCAGTGGCAAGGTTTATAAAATTTACGCAGGCAATAATTAGTAAAAACAACCCGATAAGACTTAGCCCGGTAATAAGGCTCTTGCTAAATGTACTCTTGCTGTAGGTATCGAATCTTTTATCAAAATGCATGTCCGTAAGCGGCTGCGCTACAAAAATTCTTTGCGCAGCGTAATCTGCTGTTTCATGTTTTCTTGTAAATGCAATTAAATCCGCATTGAACTGTTCGCCCGTCATACCCCGCGGAAGTGTTACAAAAGTATTCAGGTTGCCATTGTTGCTTGCCCAATTATCAGAAGATGCCTGGTCGCTTGTGGTTAAAGAAATTGCCACCTGTATGGGAAAATCTGTGTTAGCCCACATGTTTTTCAAGCTGCCGGTAATTTTACATAGCTTACTATTTTGATATTTTATTGTACGACCAATTGCCCTTCGCCAATCACCAAAATAACGCTCTGCCGTTGCTTGCGTAATAACGGCGGTATTCGGCTCGGCAAGTGTTTTAGGGTTGCCATAAAGAAAGGGGAAATTGAACATCTCAAAAAAATGTGGTTCAATAAAAAACAAGTCATCTTCATTAAACTTCTTTTGTGCAGAATGATTGCTTTCATCCATCACTGTTATCTGGTCGCCCGGACTGTGTAAAATAGTTGATACATTTTCAAGCTGCGGATAATCGATCTTTAACTGCTTAGCTGCCGGGAAACAAGTACCACCAGAATAATGATCGCCATCAGGCTGTTTATACTTGCTGGCTATCCTGTAAATGCGCTCCCTGTTGGCATGAAAATTATCAAAGCTTGTTTCAAATTGTATTACTATAAATATCAGCAAACATGCTGCTACACTTACTGCCAATCCTGTAATATTAATAATTGCGTAAATCTTGTTACGACTGATGTTTCGCCATGCGGTTTTGAAATAATTGCTAAACATAGAAAGATTAATTAGAGATTTAAGCGCACTTGTTTTTCTTCTGTCATCAAGTTCCCAAGACCATTTACTTATAACACTATTCTTTGTTGTAGGCCTAGTGTAGCGCTTTTTGCAGTCGAGTTTTTTTAGAAGTCTTTCAAACGCTTCTTCAGCTTCTTTCTCGCCTTTACGCTCCGCAAGATTCCACCATGCAGATAAAATTTCGATATAATACTTTACTTGTGGTTCTGCATTTTGCAGGCTTTCCAACTCATTGATGTCTTCTTCCGAAGCTTCACCGGAGAGCTTATCAGCAATCAATTGCCATAGCCGTTCATTTAACATGATTTCATCAAGAGAATGTTCTATTACGAACTTCTGTTAACTTCTATACTTAAAAATATGCCAAAGCTTAACCATTTGGTTGTCTATTAATTGTGAGGGGAAAATATTCGAGAATGTTCGTTATCGATACAACGACTGATTCATATTGATACAGTAACCAGGATTTGTAAGACCAAGGCTTAGTTAAATAGCTTCCATTGTAGGACCTAATAATAGCAACTACAATTAATGATTGTTTTAACAGCAACTATCCTAATGCCGCCTTCTTTTTATCAAGAAAATTAATTGAAAACTTAATTTTTAATATCCTTGAGAAAAAATTTAAAAATAATGTAGCGCTTTGGTTCAACACAAGCACCAATAGTCATCATAAACTGAGTCTATTGATATCAAATTTACATTCTCAAAAAAGCCAATTTACGCCAAACGTTCAAAGTTACATTGACAAATTCAACTCGGACGTCGGCCTGTTTAGAAAAGAAGCAAACGCAAAAGCACACAAAGTTTTTGAGTATCTCGGAGATCGGGCCGAATTGAAAAAATTTAAAATTGACGATCTGATACAGCTTTTACTAAACATATACCATAATATTTAATTCGAATTTATTTAGACTTAAATTTCCATTGTCTAACTGAGATATAGACAATGAAAAAAAAGGTAATTCTCCTTGTAAACGGTATTGCATGCTTCTCAGAAAGTTCGCTAACTTGTCCTAAAATCCCATTAATTCTTCAACTGTTATTTCCAATGCTTCTGTCAGTGTCAACAACATCGTCAACGAAGGATTGCTCTGTCCCTTTTCTATTCGATGAATTTGGCTAAAATCCACATCAGCCAGATCAGCAAGCTTTCTTAGGCTTAATCCTTTTTCTGTTCGCAATTGCTCCAAGTGCTTGCCAAATCTTTTGAGAACCTTCTCGTTCCTGGTACTATTCATAATGGAAAATTCCCGGAAACGGAGAAATTAAGTGTAGGATTAATATCCTACATACATTAGCTTTGTATATCTTCACTAATCAAAACCTCGTATCCATGCCAAACACCTCAACCACCGGTTACTTCCAGCTCGCTTACGCGTTGAAAGAATTCGCAAAGCAGCAACTCCCCACCATCGAAAAACAGGTAAACGCCTTAATAAAAAGAAAAGAAAAAGATCCGGAGATTATCGAATGCCTGCTGGATGTTTTATCATGGCTAGTGCAGATGGGAGCAGGTAAAGCACTGCATGATCGGTTGTATGCATACTATGAGACAATAAAGAGAGATATCAAAAACTAAAACTGTTTCGCTCATTAAACTCAGGGGTGTATTTTTTGCGAGCGCATCAGGGCAAGACCGTGGAGGTATACCAAAAAAGCAAATTCATCTTGCTAATAAATTGGTGGATTAAATAATTACAGCTTGTGAATAGATTAGGTTCGGTGCTTTTATATATAAATATCTATTTATATATTGTTTTACCATTTCAAACCACCATGAACATTTCAAACATTAATCCGCCTTTTCTTCCTCTAAATCAGGTTGACAATTATGACAAGGGTCGCTTTTTTGAAGAATATGTAATTAGCCTGTTTAATGAAAAGAATTTTACACTTGTTAACTGGCGTAAAGCCACAAACCCAGCCAATCATCAATTGCCCGGCAATTATGGGGATCCGGATTTAGAGATGATCTTTAGCGGACGTAATAAATATCGGTTTGCTGTTGAATGTAAATGGCAAAGCTATTTTAATGAAGGAAAAATTAAATGGGCCACTGACATTAAAATAAACCGGTATCTGGCATTTCAAAATAAAATGGGAATTCCGGTTTTTATCGCAATCGGTATTGGTGGGCATCCTTTTAATCCGGATAAATTGTTTGTCACTCCGCTTTCAAATATCTGCATGCACATAGAAGTTTTTGAATCTGATCTTATCCCATATAAGCGCAAACCAACCAGGAGGTTTTTTTACGATACAGTACAGTTGAAACTGTGGTAAGATGCCAATTGTTATATGGGATAAAACTTGTCCGTTAGGTCAAAAGAACTCCATCCATTTTTCGTATTTTCAATCCCGTCAACTATATGCATATAGCATCTTATTCAAAAAGGATAGCATGATTACGTTGCCACGAAGCGGAACTTTTTCAGCATTTGCAATGATTGTTGATATAAATGGTTTTGGAAAACTTGCGTTTAGTGATTTCCAGGGCATCGCACAGTTCACCGGTGATCTGTTGATTGGCGGTATATACAGGGTGGAAAAAAATGGGGGCCAGGTGGTCGGTTTTATGGGCGATGCTTTCTATGCCATTTTGCATGATGTTGAGAGCGTCTTTAACTGTTGCTCAGAAATTGCACAGGATATGGCCAGTCAATATGAGGATTTTGCTTCTTCGCAAAACAGTTTTCCATTTTCACCTAACAACATCGGGTTAAAAATCGGGGTAGAGTATGGTGTATTGGATACCGGCCGTATTTACAGCCGGTTCCTGGATGAAACAATCATCTTCACCGGCAGACCTGTTACTTACGCGGCCCGTATTTTGGTGGCCGGAAAAGGCAACCGATGTTTAATAGGCCCGGAAGCGTACCAGCAGGGTTTGAGAAAATGGATAAAGGGAAGGCCCCGTTATATAAAAGGGAAGGAAGGAGAAATGGGATACAAGTTCTATTCATTGAACCTGGATGATGTGTGGACAAGCTCAACAGATAACCCTTCTATTGTCGCAGTCGTGAAGGAAAGTGAATAGTTAGTAATGAGTAGTCGGTAGTAGTGAGGCACGGGTATAATGAGAGTTTTTAGTTCTATGAGTTTAGGAGATGTCTCGCAGAGGCGCAGAGTACGCACGGTGAGTGAAGTAATAAATGTCCCCGGCGTAAAATCAAAAATATCTCTCTGCGCCTTGCCTAATAAATTTTCTCAGTCTGATAGTGATACAAAAAGAAAAGCCGCGCAATAGAAATTGCACGGCTGTAAGTACTAACCTGATTAAATCATTGCACTACCCACATCGCGGGTGCGCTGTAGATCTTTACGCCATCGAGGCCAATGGCGCCGCTACGAAACCAACCTGCTTTTACGGACGGTAATCCTTCATGCATATGTTTGGCTTTTGTGCTGGTTTTTTGTGCCCAAACACTGTTTTCGGTAACGATCGGGTCCAGCGTATACTCATGCACGTAAGACCGCACATTTTTCGCGCCGACCAGTTTTACCTCTACTTCGCCACGGTTGTTGCCATTGTTTACAATGAGGCCTGAGGGGCCCACCAACGGCTTTTGCGCAGGCTCCTGTGCTACATCGAAACCACTGGCGATGAGCAACGCTCTGTCACCATTGGCAACCATCGACACGAAAGCAGCCAACTGACGCAGCATAGCTTCCAATACTTTGCGCTTTTTGTTCTTGTCGGCAATCGCCTTCTTACCTCCATCAACTGCTTCGGTAAGCGCATCGTTGTAGGCACTGATGGCATCCAGCAATTCCGGCATGGCAGGAGTAGAGTCCTTAAAAGCATCTATCGACGCCACCTCAAGAGCAATACTCTGAACCTTGCTCAGGAATGCTGTATCACCGTAACCGGCAAACGACACATTCAACTTCGGAAATTTCATAGAATTTCAGGTTTAGTTAAAAAATATAAATCGCAGGACAAAAATGCGACTCTGACTTTGCATTCCCGATAAACAAACTTCTAGAATAAAACAAGCATTCTTCGACGCAACGTTGAAAACTTCGTCGAAGACTTACTAAAAAAACTGCGGAAATCTGTCGATGTAAATAGAAATCACGTAGAAAGTATTAGAACAAATAAGAGAATAATAGCAATATCACCGCCGTAGTGATAAAAATCACCCTCGGTGTGAGGTCGGCCATCCCGGGTGGCGACGTCGCCATGTCGGGCAGAAGGGTCATCTTACCAGGTGCTGTTATCTCCATCCGGCAAGGATTACTGTCCGCCGACGATAGCCTTCCCACCACACCGGGAGTTGAGCTTGCCGCCTGGGATGGCAACCAAGCTTACGGGGATGGTAAGGGTGTCGCCCGGCATGAATAGCGGCTCACTGCTGGTGGAGACAGCACCTTACCGGTTAGCAGCGTAGGTAACGGGGCCGGGTAAACGAATTAACAGGAAGTTTTTGATTTTGTGTACTTCCGGGGTGTTACCCATCGGATGTTTGAGAATAAAAAAATTTCCCGCCACACCCCGAAGCTTTCGGAGTGAAAATTCAATGAACGCTTTTCCATCTTCTAAGTCCCGGGTTCTGCCCAATTGGTTCATTATAATTTGAAAAAACTTTATGGGCAAGACCCCGGGCGTACGTAAACTCCTCAACATAGAAAAAGAAATAAACGTACTATTTTTAAGCAAACTTCATAGCCATGCTGGATGATGATTTTAAAAATCTTAAACGATGGGCTATTGTTATTAAGCCCAAACAACCTTTTTTTGCAATAAGTCAGTGTTAATAATAATTTATTCGTAAATGTAGCTGGGTTGACCTGAAAGGCATTTTCTCTGTGGAGGATCTGCGGGATAATTTTTACGTGCAGAAGAACTCCTGTATCGTTTTTTTAAGAAGAGGCCGTGTTTCGTACTGCTTCTTCAGGAGTTTGGCCTATTTCATTGCTAAACAAAACGTGCTCTCCAAAAAACTTACCGCCATCGTGTTTGTTAATTACAATTCTTTTGGTAGGGCCTTCAATTATCTTTTTGAGTGTACAGGGGTAAGCTATATTGTTGCCGAAACAAACATAATAATCTCCACCAATCTCCAGCTTTGGTTCCTTTCGGTTTGTGTAAGGAATAGAAGTTACCTCTTTATCTACCTTAATAATATGTCTGTCACTTAACACAACAACCTCCTTTTCTCTATAAATCTACCAAAGTTCCCTGAATCCTATGTTGCCGTTTTTATAACGACTTCAGGATTTACTTCCACTGTTATAACTTTCCTCTTTTTATCGTCTTTGGTGATGTTCCATGTTTTTAAGTCCACGCCCGGCTCACGAAAACGCTTTACGAATTCTCTTTGCTTCAACAGGTGTATATCCTTAACGCCTCACTTTAAACGGATGAGCGCACAATACTTTCAATAACGCCCGCAAAACAATCTGTTGAAAAAATGTTTCGTATTTTCAGGATATTTAACTGCATCATCCAACATTATATTCCCCATGCATAGTTACCGCGCAGCAGTTTACTTATTTTCTTTTCTTTTCTTTTTTGCAGGCATTTACTTTAATGCATCTGCACAGGATAGTTTAATTAACCAGGATGAAGCTAAAGTGCCCCCATATACATTGCCTGATCCTTTGCAGGGAACAGATGGTAAACGAATCACCACTGCGCAGCAATGGCTGCAACATCAGCGTGCGGCCCTGCTTAAATTATTTGCGGATAACGTGTATGGCAGAATGCCGGGTAAACCAGCCAACATGCACTTTATAGTAAATGGGGTAGACTCATTTGCATTAGGAGGTAAAGCCATCCGGAAGCAGGTTAGCATTTTATTCAGCGACGCTGCATCAGGAGGGCCATCCATGGATGTATTGATTTATTTGCCTAAATACGCAAATAAAAGAGTCCCTATCGTTACCGGTTTGAATTTTTATGGCAATCAAACGATCAACGCAGATACCGGTATTCGTTTGTCAACACGCTGGGCAATGAATGACGGGCAAAAAGGAATAGTAAATAACCGGGCAACGGAAGCTTCGAGAGGTAAAGATGCAAGCAAGTGGGCCGTGGAAGAAATCATCAAGCGGGGTTATGGTTTGGCCACTGCTTATTATGGCGACCTGGAACCTGATAACCCTGATGGCTGGAAAACAGGGATCAGAACAACACTGAAAGAAATACTATCAATTAATGAAAATGAATGGGGTGCTATTGGTGCATGGGCCTGGGGGCTGAGTCGCGTGATGGATTACCTGGAAACAGATGCGGCCGTTGACGCAAAGAAAGTGGTAATAACAGGACACTCAAGATTAGGTAAAGCCTGTTTATGGGCAGCCGCAAATGATACCCGTTTTGCTATTATTGTTTCTAATAATTCCGGTGAAGGCGGCGCCGCTTTATCAAAACGCTGGTTCGGTGAAACAATCGAAAAAATAAATACAGCATTCCCGCATTGGTTTGCTCCTGCTTATAAGCAATACAATAAACATCCTGAATTGCTGCCCGTTGATCAGCATATATTATTGGCTTTGATGGCGCCCAGGCCATTGTACGTAGCCAGCGCTGCAGATGACTGGTGGGCAGATCCGAAAGGCGAATTTCTAAGTGCGAAAAATGCAGAACCTGTTTATGCTTTGTTTGGTAAAAAAGGAACAGGCTCAACGGATATGCCTCCTGTTGATCATCCTGTGGGTGAAACTATCCGGTATCATATACGAAGTGGTGGCCATGATTTCACTTTATATGACTGGCAGCAATATCTTGATTTTGCCGATAAACAATTCGGGAGGAATTCTAAAAAAGAATAGAAGTTTGTTTTATTTGCCGGTCGAATGACAGACAGACAACTCCGGACCTACATGTACATGAAAAAATCGGCTATGGGTTAAGGTTATATTCTTCATTTATTTCCCCGATGATCTTATTTGCTTTCGCTATACAGCGGTCGTATCGCTCTATTGCTTCTGCAGGATTGCAAAGTTGCCTGCAGATATTGCGGGCTTCATCCTGCAGCAAAACATCGTTGGTATTAGTGGTGGAATCGGTAAGTCGCTTTACATTCCGGTTCAAATAGTCGAGGAATTTCTTTTTCAGCATCACATAAGCATCCGTGCTCGCCAATACAGAAACGATATCTTCCTGGTACAGGTCCATAATATCATTTTGCAATTCCCTGTTTTCAATTTGTCCTATTTTACCGGCAGACTTAAATCCTTCATAGCGGCCGTCGTTTGGGTTTAGCCCGGTTGAATTATATATCCACGGCCCATATCTATCAATAGTATCAACATCAATGTGTTCATTCAGCTTTACATTCTTTATGTAGCGGAATATTATTCCCTGGTTCACATACGATTCACGATCGTCTTTCATTTCTTTCAGATCATGCTGCAAATCACTTTTTAATCCCAGCAGGAATTGTTTCACATCTTTTTGTTGATCTGCATGTTCACTCCGGTTATGAAACCAAATGGAAATAGTAATGGAGAAAACTATTATAAAAACCTCTATTAAAAACTCCTTTACTTTATGCCACAGGCCGTGCTTTTTATCGTTCAAGGTTTTGTAAATTTTCTTTGTATGCTTGATCACCTCCTGTTCTGCCATGTCGTAAAATTCAGTTGAAAGTATTGGTTAAAAGGCATGCGAAAATAATAAATCAAATGGCAAGCGGCTGTTTCTTATTGTACTTTGGTGGTGGCGGCGTAAGGAGAACCCCATTGTTTTATTTGGTGGCAGCCACCGAAAAGAGATTTGCGATGATACATTGGTTTGGAACCGTAGCGACTGGCAAAAACTATATAGAGGCATACGTTAACAAGTGTGGAGTTGATACAGCCCGGAATATCGATGAATAAGGTTTTACCTTCATTGTTATGATGAAATCATATTTAGTGATACTGTTATCCTTTTGCTTTTCTCTCCATACCAGGCAAAGCGCAACGAACCAATACCGCGAAAGCAAAGGCGCATCTGATTGCAGCTATTGACAATATTCTTAACGGTGCCGTTGCCGGTGAAGAAATTCCCGGTGCTGTACTGCAAATCAAACAAGACGGGAAGATCATTTATAAAAAAGCGTATGGCTTTTCACAGAAAAATGATTTTGGCCATCGTTTGTTGGCTCATCCGCCGAAGATGAATACGGAAACATTGTTTGATATGGCATCTCTTACCAAAGTGATCGGCACCACTACGTCTGTCATGTTGCTGACAGACCGTGGGTTGATTCATGTGAATGATCCTATCGGAAAATATATTAAAGGCTTCGATACATTATCGAAGAGCCGTATCACGATCCGGCACCAGCATTGCTACAGTACCGCAATATCATCTTTCCGTTATCCTGTTTATCAACCGGCAAAATATCGGAAACAGGGCAATACTATAATCCTGACTCACTGCGTCAAAAGATTTTTAAGGCGGTGATGGATTATGTGCGATAAAGTTCTTGTGTATTATCTTTTCGGAATGGGTTAAACCACAAAGAACGCGATTAAACCACAAAGAACAGGAAGTCTTTCACAGAGAGCACAAAGAAAAGAGCCGCTCATAACACGGCTCCTTACAAAAAAATAAATTGAAGACCAATTACCGGATATTCTTTTCCAGCTTATCAAAGGATTCATTCCATCCGTCTCTGCATTGATCATGCATTTCCTTTGGTACACCTATGTGCTCTACTTTTAGTTTGGTAGCGCCATCCGCCTCCTGCAATTCAAAAGTGATTTGTAATTCATCGGGCCATTTTCCAGGCAAACCATATTTGGCGGCATTTACTATATTTCCTTTTTCATCGGAGAAATGATCAGAGATCACCAGTTTTCTTTCCGGCTTCAGTTCTTTCACTTCACCGGTACTCCAGTTTTCTGTACCATCGGGTGCACGCATACAATTGAGGTATTTACCACCTACTCTTGCTTCCATTCTGCTGTAAGGACAGGTGAACCCGCTTGGTCCCCACCATTTTTTAAAGTATTCGGCTTCTGTTAATGCCTGCCATACTTTATCGACAGGTATGTCAAACACCCTGTTTATCACCAACACATCTTTTGCAGCGGGACGTTTCTTACTCAACGTTTTTGTTTCCATTTGTTTAGATTTTGACAATGAACAAATTGTTTCACTAAAAGAGAAACGGGGCAAGTATTCATTTGCCCCAAACACTATGCCGCTGATGCAACATGCTGTAACATGAATGGTTATAATTTTGAAGTGTAACAGCGATTCTTTGTGTCAACAGGGCAAGCAATTTGGCGGGAATTTTCTCCCCCCTTTGCTCAATTATTTCTGCATCAAAATTTGACAATAAAATAATCTCGCTGCTGACGGGCGTACAAGAAAAGAATCTGTCTTCACCAAATACCTCCGATTAAAAATAATTTTACAATTGTAACATCAACTTTACTCTTTTTTATTGTGCCATCTACCTGAAATTCCTTCCTTTGGGAAACAAGCTCTCCTGCTTTGCTCCTGTTTGTGCTTTTCTTTTCATTACTGCATTAGCGGATGATATACTTTCATCTGCACGGGAAAGCGGCATAAGGCGGGTGCTTTTTTCTTTGGATGCAGTAAGCTTATGCAATAATGGAGAAAGATCATAACAGTGCTGCACGATCACGTGGATCACTTCTCCTTCTACCTGCAATTTTCCTTCTGCCATAAATAAACTGGCTTGTAAAAGTTCTTTCCGGAATCGTTCAAATATATTTGGAAACACAACGAGGTTTGAAATACCGGTCTCATCTTCTATCGTTACAAAACAAACCCCTTCTGCTGTGCCCGGTCGTTGTCTTACAGTTATAAGACCGGCTACTTTTACTTTATCACCATTATGCATAGACGAAAGTTGCCCGGTAGGCACAATATGCAGCAGCTCCAGTTTTTCTCTTACAAAACTTACAGGATGTGCCTTGAGTGAAAGAGAAGTTGTTTTATAATCCTGTATCACATGTTCCGCATCGCTCATTTGTGGTAATATAACTTTTTCTTCCCCGGGGTTTACAGATGGCTGTCCGGCAAATAAACCTATAGGATTATCATTGCATGCCGATATTTCCCATAAGGCACGGCGACGGTCTAAACCGATAGATCGAAACGCATCCGCATCGGCCAATTTTTCCAATGTGCTTTTTGATAACCCCATATCCACTAATTCACGGATGCCGGCAAAAACCTTCTTTCTACCGGTTACAAGTACCTGCATATCCTCTTCGCGCAAGCCTTTTACATGACGAAAACCTAAACGCAGTGCACAATACTTGCCATCCAGTTCTTCCAGTAAATTATCCCACGTAGAATTATTGATATCTACTGGTCTTACTACTACTCCATGCTTTTTTGCATCAATTACTAATTGCGCCGGCTGATAAAAACCCATAGGCAAACTATTGAGCAGCGCACAGGTAAACACATCCGGGTAATAACACTTGAGCCAGGAGGAAACATACACCAGCAAGGCAAAACTGGCTGCATGACTTTCCGGGAAACCATAACTGCCAAATCCTTCCAATTGCTTAAACACACGATGTGCATATTCATAACTGTAACCTCTTTCCATCATTCCTTTGATCAGCTTCTGTTCAAATTTGGTTACCATGCCTTGTGCCTTAAAGGTGGCCATGCTTCTTCTTAGTTCATCTGCTTCCGCCGGCGTAAAACCTGCAGCAACAATCGCGATCTTCATCGCTTGCTCCTGGAATAAGGGCACGCCAAGTGTTCTGCAAAGTATCTCTTCCAATTCTTTGGAAGGATATTCTACCTTTTCTTCTCCATTGCGCCGGCGCAGGTAAGGGTGCACCATATCGCCCTGTATAGGACCGGGACGTACAATAGCTACTTCAATTACCAGATCATAAAAACATGTTGGCTTTAATCTTGGCAACATCGATTGCTGTGCGCGGCTCTCGATCTGGAAAACACCTATGGTATCGGCATGACTTACCATTTCATATACCGCCGGGTCATCCTGCGGTATATTGGCCAGCGTATACTCTTTACCGTAATGTTTTTTTGCCAATTCAAATGCTTTGCGGATGCAGGTGAGCATACCAAGAGCAAGCACATCTATTTTCAAAAACCCCAATGCATCGATATCGTCTTTGTTCCATTCAATACAGGTACGGTTCTCCATACGGGCATTTAATATCGGGCAGAGATCAGAGAGTTTGCTTTTTGTAATTACAAATCCACCGGTATGCTGACCGAGCTGTCTTGGAAAGCCCATATACTGCCGCGTGAGTGAAAGCGTCTTCCGCAGATGTTTATCTTTCAGATCGAACCCTTGTTCGGTAATTTGTTTTTCATTCACCCATTCGGCAATGGAATCCCACATCGAACTGGTGAGACGATTGATCGTATCCACCGAAATACCCATTGCTTTTGCTACATCTCTTAATGCACCTTTTTGATGCTGCTGTGTTACTGTTGCGACAATAGCGGCACGATCGCGACCATATTTGTCATAGATATATTGAATCACTTCTTCACGACGCTCATGTTCAAAGTCCACATCTATGTCTGGCGGTTCATTCCGTGCAGAAGAAATAAAGCGTTCAAATAACAAATCAAATTTCACCGGGTCAATGGAAGTAATGCCGAGACAATAACAAACCGTTGAATTAGCTGCTGAACCCCGTCCCTGGCAGAGTATGTTTTGTGATCGTGCATAGCGAACAATATCATACACCGTAAGAAAATAGTTAGCATAATTCATTTTTTCAATAAAGTCCAGTTCATGATTGATGATCTTTATTGTTTTCTCCGGTAAAGGATCACCAAAGCATCGTTTAGCTCCCTGCCAGGCGAGATAAGTCAATTCTTCCTGTGGCGTACGGCCTTCAGTCGTCAACTCTTCAGGATATTCATATTTTAATTCGCTTAGCGAAAACCGGCAGGCTTCCGCAATTTCCTGCGTACGTTTTATAGCATCCGGATATTGCCGGAACAAACGAAGCATCTCATCACCGGATTTCAAATGTCTCTCCGCGTTTGGATGCAAACGAAAACCTGCTGTGTGAATCGTGCATTTTTCCCGGATGCAGGTAAGTACATCCTGTAATTGCCGTCGTTTCGCTATATGATAATGGACATCATTGGTAGCCACCAGGGGTATCTGCAGTTGTTTACTTAATTGTGAAAGACGATAGAGTTGTTTGTTGTCATCGCCCTGGTAGGGGCGTGAAGAGGCGATATATAATTCTTTACCGAAAACATCTTTGTATTCTTTCAGTGCCTGTTCAAAGGCCGGTTCAAATTGAAAGTTATGGTTTAAAACAGCAGGAGGAACTACCATTAATTTCATGTCTTTTGCATATTGATATACATCGCCTTTGTACAAATGACATTCTCCCTTTTCGGCCCTCAGGTTACCTACAGTGAGTAAGGAGGATAATTGCGAATATCCGTCCTTGTTAGTTGGGTAAGCGAGTAAACTACATCCATCGAGCAGATCTAAACGGCAGGCAGGAATGATACGCATCTCTTTCGCCCTTGCGGCTGCATGCGCACGTACCAAACCGGCAAAACTGTTACGATCGGTAATGGCGATTTCTTTATACCCCAGTGCAGTGGCTTGTTCTACCAGTTCGCCGGGATGTGAAGCGCCCCTTAAAAAACTGAAATTGGTTGTTACCTGTAATTCTGTATAATGCATACATCACATTTTGTACGATCAGCACTTGACGTAATATCAAGCAAAAAATAAAACACGGATTACACGGATGAAACAGATAAATACGGATTTTTTATTGTTGAGAAATAAGACCACTTAATGTTTATTTAAACGAGATCTGAAAATCCGTTCAATCCGTGTCATCTGTGTTCCAATATCTTTACTTTACAAAGAGCTATGCAAAAAATCCATGCAGAAACCATTGATGTCCTTCGCCATAATGGCCCGAACGGAATAACCAATAGCGACGACCTTGTTCATCTTCCACTGCATAATAATCGCGGTGCTGCCCTTCCTGCAGCCACCATTCCTGCTCGATGCGCTCAGGTCCATCGGCTTTTTTTATAGTATGCAATTTTCCTTTATAACGAAAATTCATAGGCGGATAATCAGGAATAGGGGCTGTGACCAGTATAGATTCAGGCGTTGATAATAATTGTATCGGCCGGGGTCTATCGAGATTCCATGAAGTTGTTATTTTTTCATGTAGAGAAATGGCTTGTTTAACTGATCGCTCGGGCCAATAATGTTCATCCGGCAGATACCGATGTATATAACCGGTACCGATCTTACCGGTTATGCGATCTATTAATTCAGAAAATTTAATATCGTCTAATCCACAGGTGCCTTCCCATAGCTTTTCCTGTACCGAAGATGCATCTTCTACCTTAGGTGCTTCGAGCACAAACAATTCGATGCCCAATGCCGGTTCAATGGTATCAAGTTTCAGTTCAAAAAGCTTGAATAAATGACTAACGTTAAGGGATGCGCGATTTGTAGCTACTTCAATCTGCTCTGTTTTGCCATCAATACGATAGCTTTTAAAGCAAGCAAGGCGAAGCCCTTTTTGTTGCCCGTGCAATCGCTTACAAAGTGCTTCTAACAATCGTTGCAGCGCTATCTCAATTCCGATACGGGTAGTAATGGGTTCCAGGCAGGGCAAACGTTCCTGCCAGGGTTCCGGTGGTACCACAGGCAATGTAATTTCTTCCTGGTATCCGAGCGCCTGATCCAATCGCAGGATTAACTCATCCCCGAAGCGGCGACGCAATGCGGAACGTGGTATATGAATAAAGTTGTCAATTTCTCTTAACCCCAGTTTATTTAATCGTTCTATAATCTCCGGTGGCAGACGAAGCCCGGCAGCAGGCAGATCGAGCAATGCCTGTTCCTGCTGACCTTTTTCAATAATGAAATTATCTTTTCCAAAACGGGAGATGGCCCATGCTGCACCGATAGTATCTGCAATGCCGCACCTGGTATTATAACCTAAAAGCTCAAACCGGTTAGTGATTAACGTTATATACTCTTTTTCCCCACCCCAGAGATGAGCGCAACCGGTAATATCAATAATAAGTCCATCGGGTGGATCTGCAACCACCCAGGGTGAATAGCGAATACACCATTCCGCAATATCGTTTAATAATTTACCGGAAGGCGCCTGTTTATCTTCCCTGTATTGTAAAGAAGGATAGATAGCCCTGGCATCAGCCAGTACCATACCCACATTTATTCCCTGTTTTTGTGCAGGTATATTGGCTGCTGTGATGATCATTCTTCCATGATCAGGCATAGCGAGTACAAAAGGGGTATGCATGAGTGCCGGCCGGCGGCGGGTTAGCCAGTCCGTTTTGAGATAACGGAACCAGATAGTCAAAAAGCGCTTCTGCATATTACCCGATTTTTCGGTTCTCCTCTTCCGTTAGAATGCTGACAGGTAAAGTATTAAATTCAAAATGACCGGCGGCCCAAGTTACCTGCCAGCTTCCGGGTTTACCATTCCGGATTTTTAATAGTTCTACGTTCCAGCGAGGATAACCAATTCCCGGTAAGTCTTCTTCCGGTTCACCGGGTAAGGATGTGATCTTCCATCGGGATAGGCAGGCGTTTATAGTTATCGTACGTGGATCATGACGAATAATAAAACCGGTAACCCTGCTTTGCTCAACGGCTAACTGCAATCTTCGTGATGCAGTGAAGTCCACATCTCTTATTTCAGCAATCACCGCCGCGAGCCCTTCGCATTTCAGCGCCTCTTCCATTACCCACAAACTATCTTTTTGATTCAATCCTGAAATGAAAATGACCCGGTCAGGTTCAATACCGAAGGCTTTCAACGCTGTTGGAAAGATGGGTGAGGAAGAATTGATCCACACCGTTACACCACCACCACGCATAAGGGTTGCCGTGAGACAGGCAATGAAGCCATTGGTAGCAACATCCTCTGCATCTGCTGTCAGAAATTCATGTACAGCCGCAACGGGAAAACAATTATTGGGAAATGCTTCATCGATTGGCCCTAATCCGAATTGCAATCTATTATCAGCCGGTAAACGCTTTAATCCCTGCAGAGAAAGTATGTCTCTTTGCAATCGGGAGATAATATGTCTTCTTTCAGCAAGCACTCTCTACGGGTTATCCAATACTCAATTTATTAGCTAAAATACTAATATATTTAGTAATTAAGAGCTGCTATTTGTAATTTTTATTGACTTTTTCAAAAATGATTCAAAATGAATGAGATGAAAATTTCTCCGGTATTAAATAGGTCTACAAGTATAGGTAACTATTAGCGTTTATTGGCGATCATTGGCAATAATTAGCGTTGTTAGTTTCCCACCCCAGCAATAAATCCCCAATTCTGATGTTGTATTCTACCCAATGAATTATATCCTTTACCAAAAATAAATCCATCGCCTTGTGTAATCAGCACCAGCTCGTTATTTCCTTTTTGCAAAGGCAATTTTATACGATAGGTACCTGCTTCTACCCGCTCTAATTTGTATTTGTCGTAACTGAATATTTCTTTTCCGTTCAGCAATACACGCATAGTACCTGTAAAATCAAAACTGAGGAATTTTGTTTGGTCGTTGTCTGCATGCAGGATATGCCTGGCCATCACCGTTCCCTCAGGCATTTTAAAATAACGGCAAAAGTTCACATAGTTATCACCAGGCTCATCAATTTTTTTCCATTGTTTTACCTTTTTCACTTGTTCGTAGCCGTAAGCAACACCGGCCGGCAGCTGCTCCGATATTTCCCAATCAGTAATACCTTCCGGCAGTTCACGATACACCAGGTTGGCAAAATAAGAGGTACCAAACATGGTGCGGAACAACACTGATCCCCTGTCGGCCTCTGTACGCTGCATGCGGAGATCCATATCCGCTTTTTTATTGCCATTGGTATACACTTTCAGGTTATCGCCCTGCACTTCAATAGCCGCATGAAACCATTGCAGTTGCTTAATATCTGCAGTGGCCTGATACGCATCAGAAAACACCCAACTGAGCGCTCCATTATATATAGGTATATACTGAACGGCTTCAATGGTGCCGCCATAACCCGGACGGAAATAAAGGAACTGGTAGTTCTGCTCATCGCTGGCATGAAAGCCGACACCACCCATTACCACTCCCGCCATATCGAATTCCATCCGGAAGTTTTTCAGGTTCATCTTTTTGTTCCAGATGGCAGCGATGGCTTTACCATCGAGCTTTACGCAGTGCTTATCAAGAAACACAGTATCAGTTAATGCTACCTTACTATTGTCTTCGGAGAGCACTGTCCAGTCGGACAGCGTGAGGCCCTGTGCCGATAATTTTGAGAAAAGAGCTGCACCGAGCAATAATGCATTCAGATGAAATAATTTCTTTAACATACAAAATAGATTCATGGCTGTTTAATTAATGGAAACGAATGTAAATGTTGCCGGAAGAAAAAGCCTTTTCAAAGGTTGTTCAAGTTTTGTCAAGTTTTTTCACAGTTGAATGTTCTTATGCGTTTGGGAGAAATGTAGAGTTGTCACTGAAGTTGGAGTTAAAATAATCTCGCAGAGGTGCAGAACACGCAGAGAGATTTCTACATTTTATTTATCCAATGGATTCAGGATTGTACCATGTTCTGTGTAAACCGGAGGATAATAAATTCAGCGGGCCGCACAACCGCCATTCCTACTTCAACAATCAGTCTTCCTTCAAGAATATCCTGTGCGGTCATCGTTTCTCCCAGTCCAACGGCTACGTAAAATGCATCCTTTGCTGTTGCACCCATTAGCGCCCCGGCTCTCCATTGGAGAATAAGATAGTTATAGATCATGCCTTTTATACGTATCCATGTATTGTTGTCATTAGGTTCAAATACAAATGTCTCTGTACCTTTTTTTACAGATTCTTCTACCATATTAAAGAATCGCCGCACTGAAATATATTTCCATTCGTTATCATTGCCCGCCAGGGTGCGGGCTCCCCATACGATAGCATTGCCACGGCCTTCAAAGCTGCGTATTACATTGATGGATTTGCCTGTTACCGCATCTACGTTCAACTGGGTCTGTTCCTCATTGTTGAGTATTTTAACGGGACCACTTACTTCATTAATATTTATATTGGCCGGCGCTTTCCAAACACCGCGGGTATTATCTATACAGGCGTACACACCAGCGACGGCAGGTGCAACAGGCAAGGTTATTGGAATATTTTTGATAACATCGATTGCCTGCACATAACAAGCGTTATTCTTGGTCTCTAAATCGGCAAGTGTGCCTGCCAGCGAGGGATTGTCAGGAGCATTTATGATTACATCACTCTCTTCGTAACGATAGCCAATAGTTGCATTTAACAAAGGATAATAGGCGGCTCCGTATTTTAATTCATTTACTGTTCCCAGGTCACTGTTGCGCAGCGTTTGTATATTATCTACAGCGTTATCATTGTCAATCCATACATCCATAATCGTGAACCGGTCCCCTCTATCGGCGCATTGTTGCAACGCCTCTTTGTGTAAACTGTAATAAAAATCTGCTGAAGGTAAATGGATAGCATCGGGAAAAACGATCAGCGTAACCTCGTCTATAGTTTTAACCGAATTCAACCCGGCGGATAATGCCGCTTTATCTATCGGATCATCATTATTGTATTCGCCCACTGAAACTATATAACAGGAACCTCCTCCGTTGGTAAAATACAATTGCATGGAATAATACATGAGGTAGGGCGACGGGTTAGTGATAACGGCGCTTGATATTATGCCTTCTTCCGGCATTCCATTTAATGTTACTTCAATGGAGTTCTCAAATTGCGCTCCACCAAAGTATAATTCATATTGCAGTAATGACTCTATTCGTGTTGGAACAAGCGTAAGGTCGCCCATTTGTGTTTGCTGTGCTTTTTCAGTATAGCCGATGAAAGCGGGTATCGCTGTTTCTACCGGAGCGATAGAAGGTGGAAATTGGGAGATTTCTTCTATATACACTCCGGGTGTTTTGTATTCTGACATAGATTAAGGTTTACTGTTAAAGGTAGATTTTTTCTCCTGGTTTGAAACGAGATGATAGCGCGACATGGAAAACTAAATGTCTAACTTCGACATAATATAAATCCGGCTAACGGTATGGATTCATTACAATTCATCGGTCAGGTTCATTCATCTTTAAAAAATATTAATGATTGCCCTTTGCAGGAATTTGAAGGTGCGCCGGAAGCTTCTATTCACATCAATAAAGAATACCTCTCCGCAATATCGGGTCTTAAGACAGGTTCGAAGATCATCATACTAACGTGGCTGCATAAAGGCAATAGAACTACACTGACAACAAAGCCAAGAAATAACCCCAACGCAAAAAAGACAGGCGTTTTTGCAACGCGATCGCCTGACCGGCCCAACCCGATCGGGCTTCATGAGGCGGAAATTACAGCGATAACCGATGATGGAAGAATAAGTGTTTCAAACCTTGAAGTGCTCGATGGTACGCCGGTCATTGACATTAAGATTGCGTTGTGAGAATTCAATAAGTTAACCCAAAACAAATGCCCGACGATTATTTTAAAAACGTTAAACGATCGGCTATTGCAATCGTACCCAGAACCTCAAGAATCATTCTATTCCTCTATATACGCCAGGCTTACGTCTTTATATTCCGGCTTCTTCACCTGCTCACGTAATTTTTGAAACGTATAAAAAGGCCCGGTAGTCGCAAACATATTGACCAGCCAGGCGGGTACACAGCCACCGGGGTCAACCTGCAATTCATATTCCACATGCAGCCATCCATTGCCCATAGGCGTGATGAGCCATTGGGAATATGACTGTTTTACACGAACGATATCATTAAAGTGGGGTAGCCAATCGGGCTTATTAGTAGTTATTGCTTTTACTTTTTTTGTTATGGAGTCTTGCGTGATGGAGAGTTGAACAATAAAATCGCGATTGCTGATTGGCCAGGGCAGCGCGACTTCAGAATAATAAATCAATTCAGTGGGAGAAAGCTGTTGCAACAACGTAACTGTCTTAGTAGCATAAATCCATTCTTTGCTATTATTCACATTCAGCAGTACTGATGTCAATGCTGCTATGGATGTTTCCAATTCACATTCGGCTTTTACTGCTTTTATAGAAGAGACATCCGTAATTTTTGTATACACTTTAATGCCTTCCCTGCTTAGTTTCAATGTCCAGTCTTGTTGGGCAATACCAGCACTGTTATTCAAAAGGAATGCAAGCAATATAAAAAAATAGTTTCTGTGTTTCATGGTTCAACAAGGGGGTTACAATTTTTGACGGATTGATATGAAAGTGGGTTACAGCATCCGCTGCAAATTGTTGCGCTTTTGTATGAGCGGCAAGTTCGCTGCGAACAAACTGCAGAATGTGGCGAATGAATTGATTGGTTTTATTTGGTATTGAAACGGATCACCAATGCTGGCACATTCTTTTCTGTAAACATAATCCATGAAAATAGCTACCTATAATGTAAATGGCGTGAATGGCAGGCTGCCGGTCTTGCTGCGCTGGTTAAAAGAAGCAAGGCCGGATATAGTTTGCCTGCAGGAATTAAAAGCGCCGGGAGAAAAATTTCCTTTGCAGGCTTTAACTGAGGCAGGTTATGAGAGTATCTGGCATGGACAAAAAAGCTGGAATGGGGTGGCTATATTATCCCGCTATGGGCCGCCACAGGAAGTACGTCGCGTACTGCCCGGTGATCCGGAAGACAGTCATAGCCGCTACATCGAAGCTATTGTAAATAATATTGTGGTTGGTTGTCTTTACCTTCCTAACGGTAATCCATATCCTGGTCCCAAATTCGATTATAAATTAAAATGGTTTAACCGGCTCAATGCACATGCTAAAAAATTACTGGAGCATGATTTACCAGTTGCGCTCATTGGCGATTATAACGTTATGCCGACAGAGTTGGATGTATACAAGCCGGAACGCTGGGTGGATGACGCATTGTTTCGTAAAGAAGTACGTGCGGCTTTTGAAAAACTAACCGGGCAGGGTTGGACAGACGCAATTCGCAAACTTTACCCGAAAGAAAAGATCTATACATTTTGGGATTATTTCAGGAATGCCTACGCCAGAGATGCAGGCCTTCGTATCGATCATTTCCTGCTTAGTCCGAAGCTTAAACGCCGGTTGCTGAATGCCGCTGTAGACAGACATGTGCGCGGGTGGGAAAAAACAAGCGATCATGCGCCGGTATGGATCGAGATAAAGGATAAATAGATTGCCGGTTGCTTACTTTCTCTCGTATCCATTTTAATTATTGGGAGCGGGCAGCATATTCCGTATAGACCTGATCTTCCATGCCTTTTTATCCATTACTACAATAAATGTGCTCCACATTTTTCGTGTACTGCCATTAGTGTTTTGTATTTCATAACGGCAATCCACAATGGCAGTTGTCGAATTCAACTTTTGTATTTTGGCAACGCTCAGCGTGCGGGTGCCGGGGCTATTTGCAGAACTGCGCAGCATACCTTCTATTGCAGAGCGAATTCCCTCTCTCCATTCGCCGGTACTTACCAGCTGATCTATATCTGGTGTTAAGATCGCTTTCAATAAAACCGTATCACTTCTCTCTCTTGCCTGCGCATACTGATCAATCAAATCCGTAATCGCTTTGCGTTGCTGATTTGTAAATGTGGTGTCTTGACTGTATACAAAGAAAAAGGCACCGAATTGTAACACGAGTATTAAGAAGATATGTTTCATGTCGTTTGTTTACCTGTTAATAAGGTGAATAGATTTCCATCACCCAAGCTTTATTCCCTGGATCAGAATCGAAGCTTCAATGGATTGTTCTTTAAGATGTAAAAACCTGTTACGCTCTTCATCCTGTGCAAAGTTTTTAAAATCCTGTTCTGTACCAAATTCTGCCAGATGAATTTCATACGGTTTGTCAATATTGTTTTCAATAAATGCATCGTCACCGGGCCTCACCCGTAGCAGCAATCTCCCATTGTATCTTTTAATAGCCGGAATAGCGATGTCTTCGAACTCATGAAACACCTGTTCCTGTCCCTTTTTAATATAAATCAGCTGTGTGAAATAAATCATGATAAAATTTTCTCAATAGTAAAGTTGAAATAAAGAATAGCTCCGTGAAACGCACAAAGAAACGAGCCAAAGAACGCCATCGTAACTTCGTTCTCAAATTTACTGTATGGAATTAGGAATAGGCATGTTTGGCGATCTGCACATCAATAAAAATGGCGATATACAACCCACGGGCGAACGCATGCTCGAATTAATCGAAGAAATAAAATTGATGGATGAAACGGGACTTGACTTTTACGGCATCGGAGAACATCATCGACCGGACTATGCTGTGTCTGCACCGGAAATAATACTCGCTGCAGCCTCAACTGTTACAAAAAGTATTAAACTCGGCAGCGCCGTTTCAGTACTTAGCTCATCAGATCCCGTAAAGCTTTATCAAAGTTTTGCTGCGATTGACCTTTTGTCTAACGGCCGCGCCGAGCTGATGGCCGGCCGTGGCAGTTTTATTGAATCGTTTCCATTGTTCGGATATAATCTCGACGACTATGATGCGCTCTTTGAAGAAAAACTGGAACTGTTATTGAAGATTAATCAAACGAACCCCATTTCATGGAAAGGAAAATTTCGTCCGGCTCTCGATAACCAATTAGTATTGCCCCGCGCGGTAAATGATCATCTCGACATATGGATTGCTGTTGGCGGCACACCAGAATCGGTTGTGCGTGCCGGTAAGTTTGGTCTGCCGGTTGTGTTTGCTATTATCGGCGGCAATCCTGTTCAGTTCAAACCGCTGTTTGATTACTACAAAGATGTGTACAAACATTTTGGTCATGATATGAACAAGTTCCGCGTTGGTGTGCATATGCACGCCTTTTTTGGCGAAGACGGCAAAAAAACCGCGGCTGATTATTATCCTGTGTATTCTGCGCAAATGAACCGTGTTGGTCGCAGTCGAGGCTGGCCGCCTTATCAGCCGCAACAGTATGAAACGGGAAGGAGCCGAAGCGGTCACCTGATTATCGGTGATGCCAGTGAAGCAATTGATAAAATTTTATACATGCAGGAGTTATTTGGTCTTACCCGTTTTTCTGCGCATATGGATGTCGGTGGGCCATCGCATGCGTCGTTGATGAACTCTATTGAAATCTTTGGGACGAAGATTGCGCCGAAGGTGAGGGAGGCGCTGAAAATGAAAAAAGAAACCGCGTGACCGAATACGACCGCCTTATACGATGTCTCTCACAATTTCCTTCGAAGAAATGGCTGGGCCAATATTTTGATTTGGTAAAGAAACTACTTACTGAGTTATCGATTGAAGAAGATGACCCGCGGGTTGCTTTAACATTGACTAAAGATGGTAAGTTACCCGTCAATATCGGCCAGCGATATGTTTTAAGGCCCTTCCGTACCAGCCGTATGGAAATAATTGTTCCTGTTGATTTTGAAGTACGAGCGGTGAACGGTAAGGTTGTTTATGAATTTACCGCGAACCGTGTTATTGAGGCAAGGTTGATTGTAGTTCCATTTCAGGAAAAAACGAAGCTGCCTGAAGTATTATATAATGCTTGTGCGCAAGCCTGTACAGATATCCTGGGAAAGACAAAAAAATCAGGATTCAGAAAACAGCATGTAGCGCTGCTGTATGATTTTACGATGGAAACAGCAGTCAGAAATGAGATACTGGAAGAAGTAAAAATTCTGACATAAAGAACATAATGATCCACCCGGGTTATTATTCAGGCCTTACACTAACGTACGATTTGCTGATTGGAAAATTCGATTTCCTCCAGGTGTTTTATTTTTCTACGTACAAAGAACAGACCGGTAAGAGATATAAGGCAGCAGAGAACGGGTACAATACTTAACGGTGTAACCGGCAATAAAGGCAGGCACACCAAAGCAGTGAGAAAGATGAACAAAAGGATACGACCGTTGTCACCGGGCAATCCAATGCATTTCTGCCAGCATGCTATCATCAAAAAGGCGCCAATACCAGCAAGTATTACACCCATCAGCATAAGCGAATAAAAATGAAAGTTGTAACTGAACCTGCCCGTTATAGCATTTTCAACGGCATGATACGTATTTTCAAAAAGGTGAAAGAACATCAGTGTGAGCAGGCCTGCGGGGCCAAACAGTACAGCATAAACCGCTGCCGCACGGGTATTCCGCTTTGTTTTTCGCTTTATAAGTACCGTAAGAAGTAATGGCAACAGGACTATAATGATCAGTGCGGTAACATCAACGTAGTCACTAAAAAATTTATGCATAAGTCAGGTTTGTATAAAAATAGGCTGTCACCGGTCAGCATATACTTCATCATAAATGATTTGACTATTCATCAGGATCAATTGAGCTTTATTGTACCCGGACCGGTATCTTGTTTATTGTAGCCTTACTAATTTTATGGGATGAAAAAAATATGCCTGTGGCTGACCGGATTATTTTTTGCCGGTGTAATGTATGCACAAACGAAACCGGTGCGGGAACTAGCGCCCGGCGTATACTATTATTTCGGTGATGAGTTGCAACATAAATCCGCCAATTGTGTTTGGGTAGTCTTTAACGATTATGTTTTGGTTGCAGACGCAAACTATCCGTGGGGTGCCGTGGAAATTTTGCAGGAAATAAAAAAGGTGACGCAGAAGCCTGTACGTTTTGTCGTTAATACACATTATCACCACGATCATAGTTTTGGTAACTGTGTGTTTGTTGATTCGGGGGCGACAGTTGTTTCGACAACTGCGGCAGCCGGTGAAATGAAAACACTGGGTAAGATTGAGTGGGACCGGAATTACAGCGGTCAGCCCTTGAACGGATACAGGCAGGAATTTCCCTCTCTGACTTTTGACAATCGTCTTGTATTTGATGACGGTGAGCACCGGGTAGAACTGATCCGCATGGGACCGGCGCATACAGCGGGGGATGCTGTTGCATTTTTGCCGAAGGAGAAAATTCTTGTAACAGGCGATCTGTTTGTGAATGGTAATCCATGGGGCAATAATGTGGCCGATCCCGACGTGAATTACGACCGATGGCTAACGGTGCTCGACACACTGGCTTCCTGGGATGTTAAAACTGTCATACCGGGTCACGGTGAACCGGGTACAACCGAAAATTTGAAGAGACAGCGGTCATATCTGGCCGATATGCTGCAGCAGGTGCGGCGGGGCATTAAGGCTGGGAAGTCTAAAGAGGAGCTTGTAAAAGAAATTGATTTGAGTAAACATCCTGTGTACGGGGAAAATAAGGTTTCAACAGACCGATCGATAAGCGCCATGTATGATAGACTGAAAAGTGGTATCGGACGTGGAGTTAACTAAAGTAAGAGAAACAAAAATTTTATCGAATTCTTTTATGTTTTTCTATTTGATTCTTCAAAATACTGAAATAAATTTGTCCATCGTTTAGAAAAAGATCTGGAGAGGTTCTGCACTAAGAGAGGTTTTGTACAATTTTGTTTACCGAGTATTTATTTCTTCTGCGTCTGCAGAATAAATCACCACTGTTAAGGCAATCCTTTATTGCGTATTAGCAGGCACATTAACCAATTCCTATTTCAGCAATTCCTGTGCTATAAGTTTTCCCCATTTTATATGGAGATACGAATAAGTTTCGTTATAGCATATCAGGAATCGGATGTATTGAGATTTAAAACATTTTTTTACTGCTTAATGCTGCAACGACTGCATCATTAGTTTAAACTCATTGTGTAAAATGAAATCACCGCGATTCCAGTCTGTCTTGTTTTTAATCCTTTTACCCTTATGTGTTTGTATTGTAAGTTGTAAAACAACGGGGAGACCTGCCCGAAAAACCCTGCCTGATCAGCTTTATAAACAGGAAGCAGAAGATGAGTTTTGGGGTAGCTCAGGTTCAGAAAGAAACAATGGTGTCAACATTGCACCCGGTCTGCCATTTTATGCTGCGGATACTACGATAAGCGGAAAAGAGTTTACGGCTATTTATCTCAGTAATCCTCAGTATGATTCACTTGCTGCCAGTATAATCAAATCTTACGAGCCTTATTCAAGTTCAGTATTAAAAATGATCACCGATCGGGGCATCAAGGGCATAATTGTTGATTTTCGTACAACCAGGGAAGGAGGAGAAGGAGAAGCCGATTTCCGTGTGGACAAATCCAATACTCAGCGCCTTGAATCGGATAAATCAAAATCCGTCAACATTGTTTTTTTATGGGATAAGCTTTCCGCTGAAAGAGCGGCGGGTTTTATGAGTATACTTTCCGCGTCGCCACAATTAGCAGTAAAAGAAGTGAATCACAAAAATTCATTTTCTCCAAATTACAAGGAAGATTGTTTCAAGCCCACCTCGCCAGACTTTGAGGATCAATAATACTTGTCATTTTTAAAACAGAAGAATTCAGATGTCCAAATGTAAAATCCTGCTGGTTAATATTTCGCTATTTATTGGCCTATGTGGAATGTCACAGTCTGTACACATTGACAGTACCAAAGTGGACAGTGTGACCACCGTAGTACGGAAACCCGCTGCGCGTAGTGGTATGAAATCATTTGAAGAAGTTATTTTTCCCAGCTATGCCAGTAAACCCGGATTGTTTACGGTGCATCAGTATCGCGATACTATCTATTTTGAAATACCTGACTCCATATTGGGAAGAGATATAGAAGTAATTAACCGGTTAGAAAAAGGGCCCGGGGGAACCGGTACTTATTCAGGTGAAGAACTTGACGAAAAAACGATCCGTTTTGAAAAGAATAAGGCTGATTCATCTATACGGATCCGTTATTCTTACGTGATCAGTTCTGCAGATAGCGCCAGTGAGATCTTTAAGTCAGTATCAAAATCAAATCTTGACCCGGTTGTTATATCGTTTCCGATAAAAGCAATGGGCAAAGATGAAAAGTCAACCATCATTGATGTATCGGGATGGGTAAGAAGTCCCTGGAACGTGATGAATAGCATTGATCCGGGCACTTCACTTGCCAGGAGAGTAAATCTCGGTTCACAGCGGGAATTTAGTCTTGAAATGGTGCATGCCTACCCGATCAATGTAGAATTTTCAATCAGCCGCAATGCGGACAGCCGGCCAGCACCAGGATCGCCAACTCCTCAGCCGGTGACATTGGTTACACATAGCAGTTTTATTCTTCTTCCGGAAAAGCCAATGCAACAACGCATCGCCGACGATCGTGTCGGTTTTTTTGCCGACCAGGTATGGCATTACACGGATGCACAGCAAAAAGTGGAAGACAGGCGGTTTATATTGAGATGGAGATTGGAACCAAAGCCAGAGGATAAAGCGAAATATGAAAAAGGTGAATTGGTAGAACCCGCAAAACCGATCGTGATCTATATTGATCCCGCTACGCCGAAGCAATGGCGACCTTATTTAATTGCCGGTATCAACGATTGGCAAAAAGCATTTGAGCAAGCTGGTTTTAAAAATGCTATTATCGGAAAAGAATGGCCGGAAAACGACAGTACGATGCATATGGATGATGCCCGTTTTTCTTTTATCAATTATCTGCCATCTGAAATAAGCAATGCATATGGGCCGCAGATACATGATCCCCGAAGCGGCGAAATTATTCAAACGCATATCGGCTGGTATCATAATGTAATGGAGTTGCTGCACGAATGGTATGTGGTGCAGGCCGGCGCTACCGATCCAAAGGCAAGACAGGCAAAATTTGATGAAGAACTGATGGGGCAATTAATACGATTTGTCAGTAGTCATGAAGTAGGACATACATTGGGATTAAGACATAATATGGGATCCAGCAGTACGGTACCTGTGGATTCGTTGCGTAGCCGGAGTTATCTCGCCTTGCATGGTCATACACCCAGTATCATGGACTATGCACGATTTGATTATGTAGCTCAACCAGAAGATAGTATTCCTCAGCAATACCTTTTTCCCCGCATCGGTGAGTACGATCGCTGGGCCATTCAGTGGGGCTACAAATTGTTACCTTCCAAAACTGTAGAACAGGATAGACTTATATCACGTCAATGTGTAACCGATAGTTTATCAAAAAACCCAAGACTTTGGTTTGGCGCCGACGACCGGGAAACCAAGCGCAATGATCCGCGTTGTCAATCAGAAGACCTGGGGAATGATGCAATGAAGGCGAGCCTGTATGGTATAAAAAATTTAAAACGCATACTGCCCAACTTAGATGAATGGACAAAACAGGATGGTGGCTCATACGAAGATCTGACGGAGATCTATAACGCTGTTAAAGACCAGTATTTCCGTTATATGCAGCATGTGATGATGAATATCGGCGGCGTATATACGACGTTGAAGAGTCAATCCGATAAAGGCAAAGTGATAGAGCCGGCACCCGCTGCATTACAAATGGAAGCAGTCGACTTTTTCAATACTGAATTGTTCACCACACCGTATTGGATATTGGATGACAAGATAACCTCGTTGGTATCTGAACCGGCACAGCCGAATTTTGTACAGGACCTGCAGGTGAAAGCGCTCAATAAATTGTTAGACATAAAAAAGCTTAATCAGTTATTGGCCAACCAGCACCAGTTTGATACGCAGGCCTATCCGCTGGATGAATACATAGGTGCTGTTCATAAAGGTATCTGGAATGAATTGAAACAACCGAATCCGAAAATGGATAATTACAGGCGTAACCTGCAAAAGGCCTACGTCGGTTCGGAACAAAATATTTTACTCTCGAACAATGCTGACAATACGGAAACAGATGCATTTACTATTATCCGCGTAGATATGTTGCAACTGCAAAAAGAGATCGCTACGGCGATTCCCCGTACAAAGGATAAACTGACAAAGTTCCATCTTGAAGATATGCAAGACAGAATAAAGAAAACGTTGACAGCGAAACCGACGATTGAGTAATGAATGGGGTCTGACCCTGTTTGTTTGCTATGATCTTGCAAATCGGATCAGTAATTCATAATTCCCTTTATCAGCAGCTTTCAAAGCTTGCAAATATATTTTTCTTGAATCGCTTTGATAAGAGGGTAAAGCTGCTCCCCAACTGAATACCGGTTGTTTGTAAATTTGATCAATAATCACATCCGCCATAAGGCGACTGTGCCCTCCATGGCCATTTGCAAAACAATGAATGCTGACTAAACGATGTTTAAAACGTATCGCGGTTTCGTCTGTAGAAAAGCTGTTGTTTTGAACCCAATATCTTACATCGTCCAGCAACTTTTTTAATTCAACATTGATTTCAAATTTATCAACGCCGATGTTCTTGTTAGTTTTTCGAAAATCCCCGGCCCACGCCCACACATTACCATACATCTTTTTGTGCAATTCTTTAATAAATGTTTCTTCAAAAAGCGTTTGTATCTTAAAAGTTCTTTTTAATGTCCATAGTATAGCTTGTTCAATATTCTGTTGTTCAAACTCATCTAATTCCTTTCGCGTGGATATGGTTTTGATTAATAACCGCTCTTTTTCATCTTCTTCCAAAGGGGTCTTGCCATCTTCGTAATCCAATATTAATCCCATAATATTTTTGGAATTTCTTTTTTCAATTCATCGGCTCTTTCATTAATCGCTATTTGTATTCTCGAAGCAGAGTTTTCCTGGTCCTCTAATTTCATGCTTGCAGAAGTTCGTTCCGCAATAGTACGGGCGAGCACTTTTGCTTTTCTTTCTATTAACGCTTCGAGAGATCCATCTTTCGCTACAAATCCGTATACCAGCTCCTTATCCATTGCTTTGGCTGCCTCGCTCAATGTTTTTAAGGTGATGGAACCCTCTTTTTCACGCTGCTCCATTTCCCGCATGCTTTGACGTGTTTTTCGCATTCTTGCTGCCAGTTGTTTCAAAGACATTCCAATTGACATGCGAACAGCGTGTATCCAGCCGTTGCCGGGAATCGTCGTCTTTTTTATATTGTTCAATAACAGCATTTTATCGTTAAGTTGCTGTAATTGCAGTTTATTTTTTGTCATAAAATGTAAGGGTTTAGCCTGACAAAATAATGGGAAAAGTAAGGTTATAGCCTTGCAAACTGATCAATGGCAAACTGTAATTTATTCGCGCGGGCAACTAAATCTATAACCTTACAAAAAGGGTTATTTTTATGCTTCTTAAAACAATACCCCATGAATATTATCAGGAGTATACAAAACAGGATTTATGTAATAAGAGGTGAGCGGGTGATGCTGGATTTTGACCTTGCTCAACTGTATGAAGTTCCTACCAAAGCGCTGAACCAGGCTGTAAAACGCAATAGTCAACGTTTTCCTGAAGGCTTTATGTTTCGCCTGACGCGTGCGGAATGGGAAACTATCCGGTCACAGGCTGTGACTGCATCTGAATCAACGGGCATGCGGTCACAAGCTGTTACCGCATCGCAAAGTAAGCGGAATACCGGTGTTAATCCCTATGCTTTTACAGAACAGGGCGTAGCGATGTTAAGTGGTATACTCAATTCTGATAAGGCGATTAATATGAATATTGCGATCATGCGGGCTTTTGTAGAAATAAGGCGCATTGTATTGCAGCAATCGGATGTACGACAACAATTGCTTGAAATAAAAGAGCGCATTGGTGGGCATGATGTGCAGTTATCAACGATCTATGATGCACTTGAAAACCTGCTCGATGCAAAAGCGGCAGAACGGAAATGGGAAGAACGGGAACGTATAGGGTTTAAGAAATAGGCGCAAGGAAATCAACTCTGCAGCATTCTCTTCAGGTAACTGATCTGCGTGGTATGTACCGCTTCGTGTTCTATGATTCCGATAAACAGATGAAAGAAGGAATATTTTCGTCCCGGTACTAATTCATTATCTTTTTCAACACCGGCAGCAGCAATAGCATTTGACAGATCAATAGTAGCTTTTTCAAATGCCGATTTTATGTCTTCCCATTCTTCTTCGCCCAATGAGTTGAAACGCTTCCAATCATCTTTTGAATGTAAAGCAATATCAAATGCCTTATCGCCCTGTATTTTTTCTATGCAAAACTTTTTCCATTGTGTCATATGCAAAACAATCTCTACAATTGAATTGGGGAAACCTCTCAGCTTTTTAACAGCGGTATCCGGGTCTATTTCATTGACGACCGACATAAAATTTGACGAATACCATGTATCGCCATCTAATGTATTACGGAGTTCCTGTGCCAGTTTCTTGTTTATATCCTTCATAATATTGCGTACTAAAATGAAAAAAAGTTATTGTAATTGCAGGTATAATACATAAAAATCCTGCCTGTTTGTTCCCAATCGCAGACCGATAATAACTTATACAGCTTTTTTCCCTTTAGCCAATTTATTTTTTACCAGGTAAGTATAACTATCCTGTATAGCCGTAAATAAATCCGTTGCTACTTTATCCATTTCCACTACCATCCATTTTATATTGCCATCAGCTGCCTTTACGATAGCCGGAAAATTTTGAGTGCCTTTGCCGACGGCAGTCATAGGATCAGGGTTATCCTTTGGCAAATCATCATTCCATTTTGCCGGGCCATCTTTTATATGCAGCAATTGCGCCCTGTTACCAAATTGAGCAACGATCTTCGCCGGATCGTGCCCCGCTACTTTTACCCAATACGTATCTATCTCAAAAAAGATATCGGGTTCCACTCGCTCGAGGAGCACTTCATACACATAACGGCCGTCTACCCTGTTTCTGAATTCCCACCAATGATTATGCAATCCAAATTGAAGACCATTTGATTTTGCAAAATGATTGGCTTCATTATATATGTCTGCTAATTGTTTGGTACCATCCAATGTGCTGTACCGCTTATCCTCTGGCCAGCCATGCCAGATCATGCGTTTGCAGTTAAACGCTTTTGCTGTTTCCAGCATCGCTTCCTTTTTATCGCCGATCGGCAGCTCTACATGGCAAGATGAAACAGCAAGACCTGCATCGGAAAGATATTTACCGGCTTGCTGTACCGTTATTTTATCAGGCCAAAACGCCGTTTCTACGGCTTCGAAACCGATAGCTGCTATCTTGCTTAATGTACCGGGAATATCTTTTTTAAATTCTTCTCTTACGGTATACAATTGCAATGCTACCGGTGCGGGTGCCGATACCATTTCAAAAAATTGGTTTGGTAATAATGCAGCGCCGGCAGCTGTTAATGCAGTTGTTTGCAGGAAATGTCTGCGAGAAATATTTTCCAACATAAAATTCAAGTTGACAATGTGAAGAAATTTGACAAAGATCGATGCGGGGGTTATTTATAAAAGTACAGATTAAAGTGCAGAATAGCCCGGATGATGAGGATAGTGCCGTTTGTCCGTCGTAAATGGTAATTTGTACGTGCCGGTAGAATAAGACTACCGGTTTTTCCGAATTTTATCACCCATGAACCGGCTATTGTTGCATATCAGTTTCTGGGTAGCCTATTTAGTCCAGGATACATTGCTGGCATTTTTATGGGATAGCTCGCGGATGCACGACCTGGCAATTGCTGAAAGAATATTTATGTCTTTCCAGCTTTGCGCTGCTTTGTTGCCTCCCAAAATACTTTTCACCTATTTATTGCTTTATGTATTCCTCGACCGCGTATTAAGACCAAGCAAAAGAGCACTCTATATTTTTCTGCTGATTGCGGCAGTGATAATAACATTATTAACCATCAGAGCAATAGAAGTATTTTTTATAGTTCCCGTAATATTTCACCCATCAGTACCAACACGCCCCTATTTCTATGCGTTTGGATTTTTATTTTCGTTTATAGATCTCGGTTATGTATCCGGATTCGCTGTAGCAATACATCAGATCCGGTTGCAATTTGCAGCAAAGGAAAGAGAAAAGGCGTTACTTAAGGAAAAACTGGAAACGGAGTTAAAGTATCTGCGCAATCAAACCAATCCCCATTTTTTATTCAATACGCTAAATAACATTTACGGTCTTGCGCGCCGGAAATCAGACGATACCGCCGAAGTGGTGATGAAATTATCGCAGCTGTTACGCTTTATGTTGTATGAATCAAGTAAGTCTTCTGTAAAGATCAATGAAGAAATAAAAATGCTCGATGATTTTATAAACCTCGAGAAAATAAGATATACACAAAAACTCAGCGTACATTTTGAGAAAAAGATGGACAATGAATCGGAGCCCATCGCTCCGCTACTCTTGCTTCCTTTCGTTGAAAATGCGTTTAAGCATGGCGCCAGCGAGAACCGGTTTGAATCTTTTATCCGCATTGTGTTGGAACTGGAAGGTGGTATCTTGCATTTTAATATTGAAAATTCAAAAGAAGACAACGGCGACAATAGCGTTAAAGACAATATCGGGCTTGGAAATGTACGGCGACAACTCGAACTGATGTACCGGCAATACGACCTCCAGGTAGTGAATGAAATTTCCGTTTTCAAAGTATTTTTAACTGTCAACCTCAGAAGCTATGCAAACCTATAACTGTATCATTGTAGAAGATGAACCTATAGCCGCCGAAGTGCTGGAAGATTATATCCGACAGGTTCCTTTTTTGCGATTGAAAAAAATATGCAGTGACGCCATTTATGCAATGGAAACTTTGCAGAACGAACCGATTGATCTTATTTTTCTCGATATTCATTTACCCAAATTGAAAGGTCTTGATTTTGTTAAAACATTAAAATATCCGCCAAAGATTATTATCACTTCGGCTTACCAGGAGTATGCTTTGCAAGGCTATGAACTCAACGTGGTTGATTACTTATTGAAACCCGTTGAGTTTGGCCGGTTTTTAACTGCTGTAAATAAATTAAAGCTACAGGGTAGCGGCAAAACGCCCTTGCCATTACCGGTTGCAGCCGAAGATAAAGCCCATCTATTTTTTAATGTAAATAAAAAACACGTCAAGATATACCTCGATGATATACTTTATATAGAGAGCCTGCGTGAGTATGTAAAGATCACAACTAAGGAAAAAGCCATTTTGACCAAAATACAACTGGGAGAAATAGAGGAACTCCTGGCGAAAAATAATTTTCTCCGCGTACATCGTTCATTTATCATTTCAAAAAATAAGATCGAATCGTTCTCGCCTTCAGAGATTGAAATTAACGGGACGCAAATTCCCGTAGGAAGAAACTATAAAGAATTAGTAATGGCTAACCTGCACATCAATTCGGATTCGCAAGCGACAAAGTCCTGATATAAACCAAACAACTGTAATGTTGTCTTTACGCTTTATATGAATCGTTTCCCTGTTTTCATAGTACGGCAGTTGTATTTTGTTGAATTGTTTACATTTCTGGTTTCTATATAGATATATTAGCATTACAGCAAAAAAAGAACGAAGAGTTGATTGATTTTCTGCCCGGTTTGGTTCGAAAGCAGTTACAATCACATGAGAAAGGCCTTGCAGAATGGCTTTCTGATTATGCAGGAGGTGCGGAATAGCAGTTAGTTCCTTTTCAGGATCCGGTAAGTTTGACCGCGCCTCTTTGCATAATTCTAATTATTTACGAACGATGCTATGTATTCACAATCGCCAAAGAAGAATAAAATTAAACTGATACTGTTAACCGGATTATTAGTTGGCACGCTCGACATTGTTAGTGCATGTGTTGATTATTATATCGCTACAGGTAAAGGACCAGAAGGAGTACTCCGGTTTGTAGCCAGTGGTGTATTCGGTCAGCAGGCCTTCACAGGAGGCAACATCATGTTGATATGGGGACTTTTATTTCATTATATAATTGCCTTCTCGTTTACGATTTTCTTTTTCTGGTTATGTCCAAAAATAAAATTCATGTCGGCTTACCCTGTATTAACTGCAGTTATCTATGGCATATTCATGTGGGTAGTGACAACAAGAATTGTAATGCCGTTGAGCAATACACCAAAAGGAACTTTTCATTTCTGGAAAGCGATAAAGGCTATATTGATCCTGGTAGTTATGATCGGAATTCCATTAGCGTTTATTGCTAAGAGTTATTTTGGTAAAAAACGGCAGGCTGAAAACTTTTCAACTTCCATATAGAATTCTCATTTACTAAGTGATTTTCTAATCAGATAAAAAATACCTCTACGGGCGAGCATAGCTCAGATTAATTCCTTTTCAATTTTAATAAGAAGAAAGAGAACATGTAGTTCCGGACCAATTCGGGGTTGTTATGATTTGCACTTGGGTTTCAAAGAATTTATTAAAATTCAATATATTTTTATTGTTTTTCGATAAAAATTTATCTATATTTGTATAATCATTCTTAAAATTGAGCAATTATGAAAATTAGTACTAAGCTGATATTGAAAATATTGTATGTCCTTTCATGGATAATATTTGTAGGCGTATGTATCGAGGCCGGTGGCTCTATCTTCAGTGCTTTTTATACTTTGGCGATAAACCCAATGAACGCAGCCACATTTTGGGAAAGAAATGATTTGTCAAGCCTTTATAAATATGACCCGGGGCATTTTTTTGGAGAAACCTTGCTGATAAGTATTGCTTCAGTAATGAAGGCATGTATATTCTATCTGATCGTAAAAATTTTGCACGATAAAAAAGTGAGTATGTCTCAACCATTCAGTGGGGAAGTGAGGCTTTTTATACTTAAAGTATTCTATTTGACTCTTGGTATAGCCTTTTTCACAGAGTGGGGAGTTAAATATACCGAATGGTTGGTAAGGCAGGGGGTAAAAATGCCCGACACACAACATTTACGATTGGGGGGAGCTGATGTGTGGCTGTTTATGAGTGTTACGCTTTTTGTAATTGCACAAATTTTTAAGAGAGGAATCGAAATCCAAACTGAAAATGAATTAACCGTATAAGCCATGCCGATTATAGTAAACCTTGATGTGATGATGGCAAAACGAAAGATGTCATTGAATGAGTTGTCTGAAAAAGTAGACCTGACATTAGCCAATCTTTCGATCTTGAAAACAGGTAAGGCCAAGGCGGTGCGTTTCACCACCCTGGAGGCAATTTGTAAAGTATTGGATTGTCAGCCTGGCGATATATTAGAATACAAAAAAGAGGAATAATTGAATCATGTGTTCTTGGGTGAGACATATTATTTATGCTTTGGTTCTCGTTTTGCATCAAATTTGGAAACAATGCGGGCGTTAAATTCTTAATCGCGTGTTTTGCAAATTTTACCAGATGATAAAATTATCAGAGCGAAATAAAAAAGACCGGAATCCCGGTCTTTTTTATTTCGCTCCCCCTGTTGGACTTGAACCAACGACCCTCTGATTAACAGTCAGATGCTCTAACCAACTGAGCTAAGGAGGAATGGGCGGCAAAAATAAGGATTTTAGCCTTCAGGCAAAATGTAAGTCACTGTTTTATTTGATTGTTTTTTTGCTCATTTTCATGCGGATAAACTGATCTATGTAAGGTTCCGGAGGCTAAGATGCAAAAATTGCAAACCAGAAATCAGGAATATAAAACTGTTGGTTCGTCCGCGGATTGCATTTAATTTACCAGTTGTTTTTCTGAAAAAAATTCAAACCTCCATTTTTTTATTCATTGAAATCTAATGAGAAATTTAATTTAGAGTTATGCAGGTAATGAGATCAGTTTCGCTCATATTCTCAGTACGGAGGCATCCAGAATTATATTTTATTATCTTTTCCTAATGATTTTTAATCGAATTGCAGCAGACAGATGAAAAAAAATGCCTAACTATTTCATTTTTTGTTAACTTTAGTTTAACAGGTATTATACTCCATTTCCTCTAACCAAAACAACCCGACATGCTTGCAAAACCAAAACTAATGCAGCTGTTATTAGCAGCAGGCATTCTTTTTTGCGTTAATAATCTCCACGCACAACAAAAAACAATCACCGGAAAAATAACTGACCCTAACGGACAACCGATTGTGGGTGCAACGGTGATTGCAAAAGGTACAACAGTTGCTACACAAACAAATCCAGACGGAATTTTCACCATTTCTGTTCCCAGTGGAACTCAAAAGGTGACAGTGAGCTCTGTAGGCTATGCCTCGCAGGATGTTACGGTGACCGGACTGAGTACCATAGCGGTTTCGCTCGCCGTTGCCACTTCAGAACTAAGCGAAGTGATTGTGACGGCGCTCAACATTGAAAGAAACAAAAAATCGCTACAGTTTTCGGCCACGCAGATAGGTGGCGAAAACCTTAACCAGGCGAGAGAGTTAAGTGTGGTGAACTCACTCGAGGGCCGGGTGGCCGGGGTAGACGTCAGCAAAATCGCTACCGGGCCCGCAGGTTCGACACGCGTAGTGATTCGCGGAGCTAAAACGCTTGGGTCAAATTTAAACCAACCCCTGTATGTTATAGATGGAGTTCCAATGGACAACACTAACAACGGACAGGCCGGTGTATGGGGTGGTGCAGACCAGGGTGATGGCATGAGCAGTATTAATCCTGATGACATCGCATCAATGACTGTATTGAAAGGCGCGGCTGCCGGGGCCTTGTATGGTTCAAGAGCTGCAAACGGCGTGATCCTTATTACAACAAAGAGAGGTTCCAAACGGAAAGGCCTTGGTATAGAAGTAAATTCAAACTACGTTTTTGAAACCATAAATAATCTTACCGACTTTCAAACAACACACGGAAATGGAGGATATGCAGGTACAACTCTTCAAGACCAGGTATCAAAAACGCCCAGTTCCATTGAAGAACATTGGAATAACTGGTGGGGGTTGAACGGTTGGGGTCCAAAATTTGACGGCAGTCCCACTGTACAATTTGATGGAATAACAAGACCTTATTCGTATACAGGCGATAACTGGAAACGCTTTTTTAAGACAGGAAATACTTTTACCAATACTGTAGCTGTAACCGGTGGAAGTGAAACCCAGAATTTCCGGTTCTCTGCTTCCCACTTAAATAATACAAGCGTAATACCAAATGCAGGCTTCAAAAGAACAAACTTAACATTGTCCACCAATTCCAAATTCGGAAAAAAACTTACGCTGAGCACCAAGATACTTTATTCAAATGAAGAGACTAAAAACAGGCCGAACGTTTCTGACTCACCAGGTAATGCGTTCCTCGCCATGTACTACGTACCGGGCGATGTAAACGTATATGATATGATAGGTGATCCCAACAAGCCGGGAGCTGTGCCTTCATTGGAAACGCAGGCACAAAAAGGAATTAAGATTTTTGACGGCAAGGCGCCTGGAGAAGAGTTCCAGGTATCTAATGACTTGTGGACACAAAACCCTTATTGGGCCGCTTACCAGCAGATAAATTCAGATGTCCGTGACCGTGTTATCTCTACAGGTAATGTCAGATATGATATCACAGATTTTCTGTATGTAGCCGGCCAGGTTGGAATGGACTGGTTAACGAGAAGAAGTACCGGGTTAACACCACAGGGTACTGGCTTTCTTCGCGACGGAAGCATGAATGAAGGTGAAACACGTATTCGTGAGACAAACTACCAATACACAGTTGGATTCCAGAAAAAATTCGGGGCTATTGGAGTAGACGCTTATGTTGGTGGAAACAGGATGCGTCATTCCTGGGAAAATATAAATGTCACAGCAAATGGCTTTAATACTCCATTCTTTGCGGCTATTACAAACGCCCGTGCAAAAGATTGGGGATATGGATACGCTAAAAATGGGATAAACTCTTTATTCGGTTCTGCAGAGATTTCCTATAACGATTACCTGTTTTTAACGGGAACAATCAGGAAAGATTGGTTCTCTACATTAAGCTCTGATGTAAACGGTATATTATATCCATCGGTAGGTGCCAGCTTTGTATTCTCGGACGCATTTAAAAATTTACCAACCTGGTTAAGTTATGGAAAGGTGCGTGCTTCGTGGGGGCAAGTGGGTAATGCCTCATCGGTTGGTGCTTATTCGACAGTTCTTACCTATAGTGCCGCATCCACACACGTAGGCCGGCCGTTAGGTGGATTTAGTTCCGGAACAAATTTCCCCAACCCGGATCTTGTTCCATTCTTATCAACAGAACTTGAGTTTGGTCTCGAAGCCCGTTTTCTTAATAACAGGTTGGGAATTGATGTTGCTTACTATGATCAAAAAACAACCAAAGACATCCTCAATGCAAGTATATCACGAGCATCCGGGTTCTTAACTACGAGTGTAAACCTTGGGGAATTGACCAACAAAGGTGTTGAGTTGTTGCTGACCGGTACACCGGTGAAGGGTCCAGTTACCTGGGACATATCTGTGAATTTTGCAAAAAATAAGAGCAATGTGGTTTCCTTGATCGAAGGACAGGAAGAGTTTTCAGTTGAAGAGCCAAGAACAAGGACAGTGTTTATCAAAGATATCGTCGGTCATCCGTTTGGAATGATCACCGGCCAGGTACAAAAGAGAGATGATAAAGGCAACCTGGTTTACTCACAGGATGGAAGTGGAACACCAATCACAGATGGTTCTTACCAGATAATCGGAAATGGCGTACCCGATTTTACCGGCGGTGTAAACAACTCAGTAACCTGGAAAAATCTGAATTTATCTTTTCTCATTGATTTCAAATCTGGAGGGGATATATATTCTGGTACGAATGTGCGCATGACAGAGGCCGGTTTCACAAAACAAAGCTTGCAAGGACGTGCAGGAGAAGCGCCGCTTACCGTAACAGGTGTACTGGAAGACGGATCGCCATTTAGTAAGACGCTTGCGCCGGGAGAGGCAGCAAACTATTGGAGCAACCTTGGTGAAAGGGCCTCAGAAAGATTTGTCTATGACGCATCATTTATAAAGTTGCGCCAGGTAACATTGGGATATACATTGCCAAGACGTCTGCTTGACAAAACACCGGTACAAAACATAATGGTATCGTTTGTTGCCCGCAACCTTGCGATTATTCACAAAAATGTAGACAATATAGATCCGGAGTCGAGCTATACCAGTACCAATGCACAAGGCCTTGATTATTTTGGTATGCCTGCAACCCGCACATATGGCTTTAATTTAAGAGTAACATTCTAACCATTAAAAAAGAAAGTATTTATGAGATATATAAAAATAAAAACTGCCTGTTTAATTGTTGGGATGAGTGTTGTGACAGCATGCAATACAGACGAGCTGAAGGACCTGAACATTAACCCACAGGCACAAAATACAATCGATCTGAATTTCTTATTTACCTCGGCAGAACTGGGAGCTGCATCCGGCGGTTCGGCTGGTGATAACCGTTATATAGACTGGAGAACAAATATTGGTATGGCTTCTACGGCTATCCAGCAATTATCTTCCACTGGTGGTATTACCAGCAGCGGCGACAAATACCAGGACAATGCCGAAACTTCCAGTGCCCCGTTCGAATTTATCTATGGCGACCAGTTAAAAAATATCGCCGAAATTCAGAAACAAAGCGGTACAGGTGGTTTTGCTGAAGGCAAGAACAAGAATATGGTACAGGCTGCAAGGATCCTGAGAGCGTTTCTCTTCGGCCGTGTAGCAGACTACTATAACAGGATTCCTTATTTTGAAACAATGAAAGCTGCAGAAAAAATCTTCTTTCCGCATTATGATAGTCAGAAAGATGTTTACAACGATTTGCTGAAAGAACTGGATGAAGCAACAGCAGCCTTGGGTAGTGCCGATCCTTCTGATGGATTTGCTGCCGCCGATCTTTATTACAATGGTGATATTGCCAAATGGAAGAAATGGGGTTACTCGCTGATGCTTCGTTTGGCTATGCGGGTATCTAATGTTGATGCAGCTACAGCCAACACCTATGTTGCAAAAGCCGTAGCCGGAGGCGTATTCCAGAGCAATGACGATAATGTAATTGTTCCGATGGCAACCGGCCCCAGTTTATGGACAGACCAGAACGGAATTTCAAGAGCGTTTATTCCCGGCGATGGCGGTGAACCGGCATTTCTCAGCAAAACTTTTATTGATTGGTTAAAAGGAACAGATAAAAGTACTACCAGCGATGATGACCCGAGATTGATGATCATCAGTGGAGGAATTGGAAACTGGACAGCAACATCATGGACACCCGTTGTTACCGATCCATTGCTTCAAAAGGGCATGCCTAACGGCAACAACCAAACGATGTTAGAAGCCATAGAAGGTGTAAGTCCTCTAGATCAGAATGCGACCTATTCCAAAATGAACCCCCTGTTCTTTGACAGGGACGAGTCATATATGCTTATGAATTACGGCGAAGTAGAATTTATGCTCGCCGAAGCTGCGGAAAGAGGCATCGGAGGTCTCGCTGCCGGTGATGCACAAGCGCATTACAACGCAGGTGTAAAAGCTTCCATGCAAATGTTGGTGCTTTATGATGCGTCATTTGTAGTTACAGATGCACAGGTGAATAGCTACCTTTCTACTTATCCTTACGGTACTGCAAAACCAGCTCTTGAAATGATCGGTGAACAATATTGGGCCAACCATTTCCTGAATTGGTGGGAAGCATGGTCCAACTGGAGAAGAACGGGTTTCCCCGTTCTCACACCGACTAATTATCCCGGTAACGTAACGAACGGAACAATTCCACAACGATTGAAATATCCAAATGCAGAAGTTGCGGGCAATCCCAACTTTACACAGAAAGAACTTGACATGAATAATTATACTACCAAAGTTTGGTGGGCCGGCGGACCCGAATAACAGATTTCATTGCATAAAATGAAAAGGCCTCCAGTTATAAGGAGGCCTTTTCAATATCAGCTGATAGATCATTTGTTTTTCTTTTTAAATAACAGAACGCTTGCATTATTTCTTGCTAAGATCAAATGTTTCGATCCATTTACAGAAATAGTAGCTGCATCCCGAACCTCGCCGTTTATTTTTATCCCTGCATCATTTGGAGAAATGTAAGTAAAAGATTTCCCGCCGTTTCCTTTCAGGTAAACACCTTTGCTTGCATTCTGTCGTCCAACCTGCGGTTTGAGTGCATAAAAATTTCCACCTAACCAGATATCTGTTTTACCGTCGCCATCTATATCATCAACAACGATTCCGTAAACTGGCGATAGTTGTGCCTGCAAGGGTAATGCCTGCAATTCAAAATTTCCGTTGTCGTTCCATAGAATTGCGCTTTGCAAATAATTCGTTTCATACTTCAGCGACTTGCTTCTTATCTCAGGAGAAAATAATGAATCGTATGTTTTGTGTCCATAATCTTCGTATCGGAGAATTTGTTTTTTTAAGCCAGGCAGCTGGGTTGTCAATTCCGATTTCGTAGAAAATGGATAAGCTACAGAATCCAGCGGCGGATACCAGTTAATGATAAATTCGCTCTTTCCGTTATTGTCGAAATCATTCACGTACATGGTCAATGGACGCTCAGCACTTGCTTTGAATTTACTGTTTAACCCCCAATTACCAACTACGAAATCGACGTCACCATCGCCGTCGAGGTCAGCGGCCTCAATCCTGTTCCACCACCCATTACTGTTAGGTATGCTAATTTGTTTTCCAAGATTTCCATTTTCATTTTTAAAAACGGTTATTGCCATCCAGTCGCCAACGACAATTAAATCGTCCTCACCATCTGAATCTATATCTGTCCAGGATGCATCAGTCACCATGCCGGTGTTTGCTAAAGCGGGTGGTGAAATATCGGTCCATTTACCATTATCATTTCTTAATAAATATGAACGCGGTGGAAGTCCGTAATTACCGGGAACATTTCGTGCGCCTAAAAAAATATCCATGTCGCCGTCATGATCAATATCGTCAACTTTGAGGGTCGAAAAATTTCCGATAACCGGAGGAACTGCGGAAGGTTGAATTGAAAAATTCCCATGCCCATCATTGTTATATGCTCTGATGGAAAAATTCATTTTGTTCATTTCAATTTCGTTCCCGCCCGATCCAATCAGAAGATCCAAGTCGCCATCCTTGTCGTAATCTATCAAAGCGCCACAGGTGCTTTCAAAGGTCCCGGCAAGTTTATTGAAGGCTGCGGTGTTTTGAAAGTGAAATTTACCATCAGATTTTTGAAGATAAAGTTTATCCGGATCGCCGGCAGCGCCCAATAGTATGAAATCAGTTAACTTGTCATTATTCACATCGCCTTTAATCAACCTTGGACCCTCGGTAGAAAGCATCCTGATCTGAAGTATTTCATCGTTAAAATCGTTGTACCTGTCTTCGTGGTGTATCGCCGCCGGTTCTATCATCTGCTGGCTAACGTCTGTAAATATCTGTTCTGCCACCACGCTAGAAATCTTTTTCATTGGCGATGCATCGCTATCCTTCAATGTAATTGTTTGGTCAACTTTTATATTAGCAATAGCCTGTTCTTTTCCATCGGGCCAGGATACCCGCAATGAATCAATTATTGTTGTTTTGCCAAGACCGAATAACAATAACGGTTCAACACTGCTTTGAAATCCCCGCGTATTGAAATTTTGCAAAACCTGGATACCGTCCTTTGTTTTAATTTTTACCTCAGCACCAATACCAAAACTATTTTTTTCAGTGCCTTTAAATCTGACTTTCAAAAAATGATTTTTGTACCGTTCATTTTCATCGTTTCTATACACAAAACTTTTTGAATTAATATTGTTTACAACAAGGTCGAGATCACCATCATTGTCCAGATCGGCATATGCGGCACCGTTGCTGTATGCTGACTGGTAAAGCCCGAGACTTTGTGCGTTATTTTTGAAAATTAAATTTCCTGTATTGGTAAAAGCATATTTCTGCAACGCTTTTGTAGGCATATGAGAAATCAGTTCACGATAATCCGGTTTTCCATTAACACTTGCCGTCTTTACCCGGTTGGCTTCAAACTCCAGGAAATCCATCGACATGAGATCTCTTAAAATACCATTACTTACATAGATATCTTTATTTCCGTCGTTGTCAAAATCGAAGATCAATGCACCCCAGCTCCAATCTGTTGCAGCTACACCTGAAAAGGAAGCGATTTCTGCAAAGTCCGCATTGCCGTCGTTAAGATGAAGACAATTCTGAGTGATCTGGTAATGATAATTGGCCCGATACTTTAAATCTTCAAGATGATATGGATCGAAGGTCATTGTTGTCTTTAAACGATAATTGTCAGCAGGCAACATGTCTGTTGTAAATATCTCAGGAGCACCATCGTTATTGATATCGGCTATATCGGCTCCCATGCTTGAGGTGGAGCAGTAGTTTACACGTGATGGTAATTCTTCAGAAAATTTGCCATTGCCTTTATTAATGTATAGGTAGTCACGTTCCCAAAAATCATTGCTGATATACAAATCGGGTAAATGATCGCCATTAAGATCTGAAACGGCTACACCTAAACCAAAAGCTATATCGCTGCTATATATGCCTGCTTCTTGAGTTACATCGGTGAATGTATTTCCATCATTACGCATAAGCTTATGTCCACCGGGCGAAGGTTGCTCTCTTACTTTTCTATACAATTCAATTTTACCCGGATTTCTAAAACTATTGTTCAGGATATAACAATCCAAATCTCCATCGCCATCATAGTCAAAAAAAGCCGCGTGAGTCGTATATCCTTCATTATCGAGATTATATTCTTTCGCTTTTTCCGTGAAAGTGAGATTGCCATTATTAATGAACAGCTCATTTTTTTTATTATTTCCATCTACATCTCCTGAATTGCATACATAAATGTCAAGGTAACCATCACCGTTTACGTCAGCCATTGATACACCGGTACTCCATGACATTGTTCCGCCTACACCCGCTTTTTCGGTAATGTCTTCGAAGTGAAAATTCCCTTTGTTTAAATAAAGTTTATTCTTGTGCTGGTTGGATGTAAAATAGATATCGGGTAATGAATCATTGTTGATATCTCCTATGGCAACACCGCCTCCGTTGTAAAAATTCCGGTAAGTAAGTACATTGAAATTTTGACCATCATCAACCTGGTTTATAAAATCAATTCCTGTTTGTTCCGGTTCTAACAGGTGGAATAGTTGACTATGTTCATCAGGAGAAGATTCAGGTTGTTTTTTATCATTATTACAGGCTGCTATAATTACAATAATCAATAACCATCCTGTATAATTCAATTTCATGAATATGACTTTAAGGTTTTGGTAAAAATATGCCATCGTAATTTGATCCCAGATACGAACCCCACAAAACAGATTTTTTAATTTTTACAGGGGTATCTATCCGCTTGATCCGCATACCAAGAAACGAAAGCAAATCACCATGATTAAAATACTGGCAATAGATAATATCGAGATAACCGTCATTGTCGATATCACCGATCCATGGCGTTGAAAACACATTTTTAAAACCTGTTGCTTCATCAATCGTTCTTACTGAGTTATTGGAAAAGTCAATCGCAATCAGTTTGTTTTCCATTTTCGTTGGCGACTTTGAAGCATAGCCCAACGAGCAATCAAAATTATTTACACTGATGATCGCTTCATCGCGGCCATCATTATTCAGATCATATACAACCGGAGACGAGAATCCTGTGCATCCAATCGAATCTGTATAAGCGATCGTTCCATCTTTTCCATTAAGCATTATTTGCACTGATCCGGTACTGTTAGGCCATTGACCTTTACTGATGAATGTAAAAAAGTCCGGGATGGAATCGTCCGTAAAATAGCCTGTAGCGAGACTATTACTGCATTCCGTTCCCGGGAAAGTTCTCGTCCAAATGGTATGATAGTCTTTACCATCAATTGCGACGACTTTGCTTCCGTGAGAAATAGCAATGATATCCAGGTAATGATCGCCCGTTATGTCTGCAAGTGTAGCGGGTGCTATAAAACCGTGCCCTTTTTCTGTGGCTATTACTTTTGCATCTACTAATTTCCCTGATAATAATTGGGAAATAGTGCAGACATACAAGCTTCCATCAATTGTTTCTCCGCCAGTACCAAATACAATAAATAATTCTTTGCTTCCCGGTTGAGAAAAACATAATGGCGTCATATATGATTCTTTTCCGTCCCGCATCGTATCCGCCGCTATTACCTTACCGGTTTTAGGATCAAGCAACATTAGCACGCCGGGATATCGGTCTTGTGCAGAGTATGGCCTGGCAAGCGCATTACCACCATTAACGGTAAGTATATCCTGTAAGCCATCATTGTTCTGATCCGGAACCAATACACCATTATTAAAATTAAAACCGGCATAGCGAAGTATAGGATCATCTTTATATTGCTCATGATTAAATTCCCATATTAAAGAACCGGTTTTGCCATCAATTGCCTTTAACTGCGGCGATCGACCGCCAATAAATACATCTTTTATGCTATCGCCGGTTACATCGGTTAATAATGCCGATCCGAAAACCTGGTCAATAGCACTCTGTTTCCATAAGATGTTTCCGGTCTTTCCATCGAAAGCAAGAACTCCCATGTCCGACTGTTGAAATTCATTTTTTCCTGCGCCGATAACAATGTCCAGCACTCCGTCTTTATTCAGATCTGCCGTCCGTGGTGAAGATTGCGAACCGATTACCGGGAGATCCTTGTTCCAGACTAATTCACTTTTTTTCTTTTTATCTGTCGATGAACATGCTGAAAAAAAACCTGTAATCAATATTATTATTACAATCGCATTGAAAACGTTGCGTCCGGTATCAGTGGTAAAAGATAATAAAACGTTCCACCAACGATTCATTAAACTTAAATTTTTTTAAGTATAGAGAAAGCTGCTTTTAACGCTGCTATGTATACCCCTTAGACAGAATCTTATTGCTTTACTGAATGTAGTATTTATGGTTTATCTAACCAAACCTGTGACGTAATACCCTGGTAGAAATGTGAATGTAAAACATGAGGCAATGACTTCAAATACCCGGCAGAGATTAACCAAACAATCGCCAAAACCCTTTTGACTCCATTCCCACATAAATTCCATCTTCTCTTTTTTCTACCGGCCAATGTTTTAAATAGTAACCTTCACCAGATGTGTTTCTACCGTTTTTTATATCGTAGCGATAAGAGTGAAAGGGACATACAATATTCCCTATTGCGTCAATGAAACCGTCTGCTAATGGAGCACCGGCGTGAGGGCAGCGATAAGCGAATGCAAACAAGTCATCTTTAAACTTGCCTATGCAAATTTTCTTTTCTTCCAATTCAGCAACGGCTATATTATTAGCAGAGAATGTAAGTTCATTAATATGCTCAGCTATCTTATGCCATGTATATTTCTTACTCATTAATAAAGAAACTCGGTTTTATAAGGGTAACGAACTTTATACATGTTTCTTACTTTTTCGAGAATGACCGAGCGCAGCATATCCAAATTTCTTTTTTCGAGAGCGGAAATAAAAATGGCGTTGCCATTGGTTTCCCGCTGCCACCGTTCGTACAGATCTTCCAATAGTTCTTTTTTTGTATCATCACCCAGCCATTGATCGAATGTCTTTTCTTCATACAAATCCATTTTGTTAAAAATGGTCAATATGGGCTTATCAAACGCATGAATTTCCTGCAATGTTTTATTGACCACACCAATCTGATCTTCGAAATTCAGGTGTGAAACGTCTACCACATGCAAAAGGATATCTGCTTCGCGTACTTCATCCAATGTACTTTTAAAACTTTCTACCAGATGATGAGGAAGCTTTCGGATAAAGCCGACTGTATCACTTAATAAAAATGGAGTGTTTTCAAAAACTACTTTACTCGTGGTTGTATCTAACGTGGCAAACAGTTTGTTTTCGGCAAATACATGTCGTTTGCTCAGCAGGTTCATGATGGTTGATTTACCCACGTTGGTATATCCGACCAGCGCGACGCGAATGAATTCGCCACGGTCTTTTCGTTGGGTAAAGGCTTGTTTATCTATTTCAGAAAGTCGTTTCCGCAATAGCGAAATTTTATCACGAACGATGCGTCGGTCCGTTTCTATTTCACTTTCACCGGGACCCCTTGTACCGATGCCACCTCCAAGACGTTCAAGGTGTTTCCACATACCTCGAAGCCTCGGTAATATATATTGGTATTGCGCCAACTCACTTGTGCTTTAGCCTGTGCAGTTTTTGCCCGCCTGGCGAAAATATCAAGTATGAGATCGGAGCGGTCGATGGTTTTTACATCGAGCGTTTTTTCAATGTTGTTAATTTGAGCGCCGCTCAGCTCATCGTCAAAAATGATGACGCGGATATTCTTATCATGGATATAATTCCTGATTTCTTCCAGCTTCCCTTTTCCTATATAAGTGCGGCTATCCGGATGTGGTAGTTTCTGAACAAACTTTTTTACGGCTATTGCACCAGCTGTTTCGGCCAGAAAAGCAAGCTCATTAAGATACTCCTGTACCTGGGTTTCTGTTTGTTCTTTATACACCAATCCTACAAGTACGGCCCTTTCTTCGTGGTGGACCCTGTTCTTTTTTTCTATCACAAATATTCGTGGAGATTAAAAAATAAAATCGAGCGAAGGTAAAACAGAATTTATGATGGTCTGTTGCCGGGTATAAAAAAGGCTTTACAATTTGTTGCAAAGCCTTGGAACTATATTAAAAAGAATAATCAAAGTCCGCTTAGTGTGAGACCAATTGAATACGGTCGTACATCTGGTCCCAGCCCAGATTTAAATAGAGTGCCGACCTGGTAAGCTCCGTAAATACTGAAATGTCCATAGCCGATACGAACTGTGGGTACTATGCGGGTAGTATTAAAAAATCGTTTGCTGCTTTCTTTTTGAATATAACTGATCAGCGTTTGTCCCTGACTGTTTTGCCATGTTTTGCCCTTGGTATGTGCATTTAATAACGTTCCAACCTTTACACCCACCGCTATCTTCCAGCTCTTTGCAGGATTTTCAGGATTGAAACTGTAACGTAGTTCTATAGGCGCCTCCAGCCAGGCAGTTGATAATTTATATTTTTTAAAATGAGTGGTATCTGATACGTCCTGGATGGTAAGTGTGGTTGTGGGATCTTTTATACCGACATACATTTTATTGAAGAAAATATTATCACTGCCCACTCCGGCCCCTATTGCTGCACTAAAGTGTGGATTGCTTTTAAATGGAAAATCGAACATGAAATAGAAATTAAAAGACCTTGGAAGGCCTTTGGTTTTTATAGTATCTGGCTGATTATTCCATCCCGCGTAGCCGAGCTGAATGAGAAAATGATCATTCGCACGATTGGAAAGATCGAACTGCTTCTTCTTTTTTGTTGGTGGAATTTGTGACGGTGTGATTTTGGTTGAATCGACCTGGGCAAATAATGCCGTTATAATAAATAAACCAGCAGCGAGTAAAAAAACTTTCTTCATAAGAATCTAAGTAGTGAACAAATGTATTTTCATCAGGGTTAAGAAAAGGTTAAAGAACCTTGATTATCAGAGATAATAAAAAAGCGGAACATTGTTCCGCCTTTGTGGATCCTGTTGGGATCGAACCAACGACTCTCCCGATAGTGATCGGGATGCTCTGACCGCTGAGCTAAGGATGCAATAAGTTTTAAACAAAGAACAATAGTGGATCCTGTTGGAATCGAACCAACGACCCCCTGATTATGAGTCAGATGCTCTAACCGTCTGAGCTAAGGATCCTGCTGTAAAACAGCAACTATTTTATAAAGAACTTTATGTTCAGAATATTTTATCTGGAGCGCAAAAATAGAAAAAATAGAAAAAGAAGGATGAATTATTTTACTTCCTCGAAGTCAATATATTCTCCAAGAACTTCTTTCTTATTTGGGTTACTGTCCGCAGTACCTGCGTTTGTTGTTTGCTGCTGGTTATTCATATTTTGATCTGCCTGTTCTTGCATATCACGAAAGCCCTTCTTTATTTTTTGGGTAGTCTTATATACCGGCAACAGAAATTCAAATATGAATCTATAAAGTATATAGAGAAAGAAGCCTAATAATAGTATCCTGAGTAGCATGATATAAAATTACATAGATCAGAAAACAAAAACTGTTAATACCTGTTAAAGGCGGTGAACAAACTTATGGTTCCGGTTAACTGACTATTCATAGGAATCTTCTTTTTTCTTCGACATTTTTTCAGCCAGCTTGTCTATTCCGGTTGCAGCCTTATCCATAAGATCATTAACAATTTTAGACAAAGCGTTTGCCAGTTTTTCATTACTTAATATAAAACTTAAAACAGTACCGGCAACTCCTCCTTTTAACCCTGTTGCCTTGCTGAATACTGAATTCATAATCATGGATGAGTAATTATCCTGCAAGTAATCGAGGCTTTTATCCAACTCCGCTTCGAGCGTTTTTGCCTTTGCCTGTAAGCGGGCTATTTCACGGTCAAGCGATCGAACACTTTTTATTTTTGCCATAAGCAATTCATTTTAATTGTTAATCCTCCTCCTCATTTGATTGACTGATAATGCTGGAGATAACCGGGTTAATAAACAACTGTTTTCTGAAAATAGCCAGAAATATAAACAGGAGAAGGAAGAACAATGACGTAAGACCAAAACCGAGCACCAGACTGTTGAACAGATTTGCAAGCCAATATCCCATTGTTATGCCCCCAAATATTACAATAAGAAAAAGCAGGAATGCTGAAATGATAATCCAACCAAGTATCCCTGCTGTTTTAGATACTGACCGGATACCTTTAAGCCGATAAATTTCGTAGCGGGTTTCAATATATTCCCTTACGGTATCTTTGTTTTCCCTGATAAAAGAAGTTACATCGGTTTTGCTCATACTTAAAACTTTATCTAAAGATACCGGCTTTAAAATAACGGCGGATTTTGGAAGCAATATCTTATTTTCCTTATCTTTGCTGTGGAAAAATGATTAACAGAAGGGAACGAAGTCGTTCCCTTCTTCTTTTCCCTCAAATGAACACAGAATTACAGATTAAGACGATTGAACAGAAAATATTGGAAATACTGGAAAACGATCCAGGCTATTTTCTGGTGGATGTAAAAATAAATGCCGGTAATAACGTAAAAGTATTTGTAGATGCAGATCAGGGTGCTTCTATAGATCGGCTGGTTCAGTATAACCGAATCCTTTACAAGCAGATCGATGGCAGTGGATTATTTTCTGACAACAATTTTTCATTGGAAGTTTCTTCCCCTGGTCTTGATGAGCCTTTGAGGCTTCACAGGCAGTATGTAAAGAATGCCGGTCGGAATGTGGAAGTGATTGAGCAAAGCGGATTAAAGCGGGAAGGCAAACTGGCGGGTGTAACCGAAGACGGAATTGTTGTAGAAGAAGAAAAGGGAAAGGGTAAAAAAAAGGAAATAGTAACCCACGCTATTTTATTCGATAACATTAAATCAACTAAAATTCAAATTAAATTTTAAATCAGCTTAGGGTCTGACGGCCCGCAGCTTGCTAAAACAGAAGCGTATGGCAAGTATCAACCTAATAGATGCGTTCCAGGAATTTAAAGACGCAGAAAACATAGATCGACCCACGATGATGAAGGTAGTAGAAGATGTGTTCAAAACTCTTTTACGAAAGAAATACGGAAGTGATGAAAATTTCGACGTAATTGTAAACGCTGAAAAGGGTGACCTTGAAATCATCCGTCGCCGTATGATCGTAGAGGATGGGCAGGTGGAAGATCCGCTGGCGCAGGTTGCATATACAGAAGCTGTAAAAATAGAACCGGATTTTGAAGTGGGTGAAGAATTATACCAGGAAATCGACTTGTACGATTTTGGTCGCCGTGCAATTTTAGCAGCCAAGCAAACGCTTGCCAGCCGCATCAGCGATTTGAAGAAAAATGTATTGGCAAAAAAATATGGTGATCGTGTTGGCGAAATCATCAGTGCCGAAGTTTACCAGGTATGGAAAAAAGAGATTCTGTTGCTCGATGAAGAAGGAAATGAATTAATATTACCAAAGAGTGAGCAAATACCTCAGGATTATTTCAAAAAGGGAGAGAATATACGCGCCGTAGTGAAGAAAGTGGACATGAAAAATAATACACCTGTAATCATTCTTTCCCGTACTTCGCCTGATTTTCTGGCTAAATTATTGGAGATTGAAGTGCCTGAAATATTTGACGGCCTTATCGTGATCAGAAAAATTGTTCGCGACCCGGGCGAAAGAGCAAAGGTAGCTGTGGAGTCATATGATGACCGTATTGATCCGGTCGGAGCTTGCGTAGGTATGAAAGGCAGTCGTATCCATGGAATTGTTCGCGAATTGAAAAATGAAAATATAGATGTCATCAATTGGACAAATAACACACAGTTATTGATCCAGCGTTCATTGACACCGGCGAAAATCACATCTATGAATCTTGACCAGGAAGCGAAACATGCGGATGTATATTTGAAACCGGACCAGGTATCCCTGGCCATTGGCCGTCGTGGGGTCAATATTAAACTTGCCTGCGAACTAACCGGGTATGAACTTGATGTTTATCGAGATAACGAAGGCGAAGTAGAAGAATTTGATATCGACCTGGATGAATTCAGCGATGAAATTGAAACCTGGGTAATTGATGAATTAAAACGTATCGGTTGTGATACAGCAAGAAGTGTACTCGATCTCACGCCTGAAGAACTCGAGCGGAGAACAGATCTTGAAAAAGAAACAATACTTGAAGTGAGAAAGGTATTGCAGGATGAATTTAAAAAAGAATAAAGATCATAATTGTCATATCAGTTGGCTAAAAGCTGAAGCCAAATCGACAGCGATGCAGCTTATATGGGGGATTAATTGACTTTTATGACATATTTGACTATTGACTACTAAAAAAATTGAATGGCAGAATTAAAACTTCCGAGATTATTAGGTGCGGCCAAGGAATTTAACATTGGTCAGGATACACTTATTGACTTCCTGATCGCAAAAGGATTTGGCAAAGAAGATTTGAAACCAACGTCCAAATTGACGGAGGAGATGTATCGTTCCTTACAGCAGGAATTCCAGAGCGATAAAGTGGCAAAGCTGAAGAGTGACCAGATTGATCTGCCGAAAGGCGGTCCTGCCGAAAAGAAAAAGAAAGATGAGAAGGAAATTATTTTCAGAAAAGAAGAAAAGCCAACAGCTCCGGTTGTTGAGGCGAAGCCTGTGAAAAAAGAAGAAGTGCCGGTCGTTGAAGAAAAAGCACCTGAGAAAAAAGAAAAAGAAGTAGTAAAGGTAAAAGAAGAAGAAGTTCCCGTGATAAAAATGGAAGCACCTGAAATAGAAGCTCCCAAGGTGGTTGACAAAATTGATCTTTCAGCGATTGATTCATCCACAAGACCCAAAAAAGGGGCGAAGAAGAAAACAGAAGATAAAAAAGCAGACGATAAAGCAGAAGGGGAAAAGAAGCCGGTTCAAAAAGAAGAAGAATCGATTGCAGCAAAAGCGGATCAGGAAGAAGATCAGTCAGGAGTAATAGAAAATATCAAAGCAGACAAAATAGAAGGTCCGAAGATTTTGGGTAAAATTGATCTACCAGCAGATAATGATACGAGGCCTAAGAAAGATGAAAAAAGGAAGAGAAAAAGAATTCCTATAGAGAAAAGACAAGATGAGCATCAACAGGGAAGAAGAGAAGAATTCGTAAACAGAGGAGACCGGAGAGACGGCGGCAATCAACAAGGTCAGGGACAGGGGCAAGGCCAGGGAGGCGGCAATAGGTTCAATAGAGATAATCGTCCCCAGCATGACAGGCGTGGTGGCGGTGGAGGTCATGCCGGTGGTGGCCGGAGAGATCATCGTCCCAGAAGAGAAGAAAAGCAAATAGACGAAAAAGAAATTCAGAATAAGATACAGGAAACAATGGCCAAGCTTTCGGGTGGTGGCGCTAGTAAAGGCAAAAACCTAAAGGCACGAATTCGCCGCGACAGACGAAACGAACTGGCAGAAGCAGGTGAAACTGTTGAAGATAACAAGTTACAGCTAACTGAATTTATCAGTGTAAGCGAATTGGCAAACCTGATGAATGTGAGCTTTGCAGATGTTATCAGCAAATGTATGAGCCTGGGAATTATGGTGTCAATCAACCAGCGTCTGGATGCGGAAGTTATTGAGTTGGTAGCAAGCGAATTTGGTTATGATGTCGAGTTTATTGACATGGAAAAACAAATGGAGATGGAGGAGGAAACGGAAGAAGACAACGGCGAAGAAGAAAATTTACAACCCCGCTCTCCTATTGTTACCATTATGGGTCACGTTGATCATGGTAAGACATCATTACTTGACTATATCCGTAGTGCAAATGTTGTTGCTGGTGAGGCTGGCGGAATTACACAGCATATCGGCGCCTACCAGGTAGAACTGGCCGACGGCAAAGAAATCACATTCCTTGATACACCCGGTCACGAAGCGTTTACGGCTATGCGTGCCCGTGGCGCTAAAATAACAGACATAGCTGTTATTGTGATCGCCGCGGATGACGCCATCATGCCACAAACGAGGGAAGCGATCAGCCATGCCCAGGCCGCTGGCGTACCAATGATCTTTGCCATCAATAAAATAGATAAAGAAGGTGCCAACCCGCAAAAGATATATGAACAGTTATCGCAAATGAATTTGCTTGTTGAGGAATGGGGTGGTAAATACCAGAGCCAGGAAATTTCGGCAAAGAAAGGAATCAATGTGGACCAGTTGCTGGATAAGATCTTACTGGAAGCTGAATTGCTGGAATTAAAAGCAAACTCAGATAAAGAAGCGACAGGTACAATTATAGAAGCTTCATTGGATAAGGGACGTGGCTATGTAGCAACCATATTGGTGCAGAACGGAACATTGAAGACAAGCGACTTGCTGGTATCCGGACAGTATTTTGGCCGCGTGAAAGCAATGTTTAATGAAAGAAATAAACGAGTTGATGAGGCGGGTCCCTCAACGCCCGTTCAAATACTCGGTTTAAACGGTGCACCACAAGCAGGTGAAAAATTTAAAGTATACGATGATGAAGCGGAAGCAAAAGAAGTAGCCAATCGTCGTGCACAGATTTTACGTGAGCAAGGCATACGCACGAAGAAACATATTACACTGGATGAAATCGGTCGTCGCCTTGCGCTTGGAAACTTTAAAGAACTGAATGTTATTATCAAAGGGGATGTGGATGGATCTGTCGAAGCATTGAGCGATTCGCTTCAAAAGTTGTCAACACAAGAAATTGTTGTAAGAGTGATTCATAAAGCAGTTGGACAAATAACCGAAAGCGATGTTACACTCGCCAATGCATCTGATGCGATTATTATTGGGTTCAACGTTCGCCCTTCCGTGCAGGCTGCGAGACTTGCCGAACAGGAGGCTATTCAGATAAAGCACTATTCCATCATCTATAATGCTATCGATGAAATAAAAAGTGCGATGGAAGGTATGTTGGAGCCGAAGATCCAGGAAAAGATCGTCGCAAATGTTGAAATACGCGAAGTGTACAAGTTTGACAAAGTGGTGGTGGCTGGTTGTTATGTTCTTGATGGTAAAATTAAACGTGATTCAAAAATTCGTTTGATCCGCGATGGTATTGTAATTTATCCACCGGCTGAATCGAGCGCCGAGTTAGCTTCTTTAAAGCGGTTTAAAGACGATGTAAAAGAGGTGCAGACCGGAATGGAATGCGGGTTGACTATCAAAAACTACAGTGATCTTAAAGTAGGCGATGTAGTTGAAGCGTACGAAGAAGAAGAAGTAAAACGCACGTTGTAAACTTATAAAGACTAAGTTTTTAGCTCCAAACTTTTGTTAAATACGGGACGCGGGTTTTTCCCGTGATCACCTGAAGTTAATTTTGACGCACACATCCCGGTTTGTATGAGAAAGATTCTTACATGCACGCTGTTTATCCTTGCAGCATTCAGTGTCACGCAGGCTCAGCCAAAAAAAGTAGTTGCAGATAAAATTATCGCTGTAGTTGGCGATAAAATTATTCTTCAGTCGGATATACAAAATTCTATGTCGGATATGGCGCGACAGGGAAGCCAGCTCCCGGATAATGCCGATTGCCTGATTTCCGAGCAAGCAATTGTTTCGAAGGTATTAATGTTACAGGCTGAGAAAGATTCGTTACCGGTTACCGATGAAGAAGTGGAAGCGGAACTTGATCAGCGCATACGGTATTTCATTCAACAGTTTGGTACGCAGGAGCAATTGGAATTAGTTGCCGGAAAAACGATTTATCAGATCAAAGATGAAGCGAGAGAGTCCATCAAGGAAAATAAATTGGCGACCGCCATGCAGAAAAAGATTGTGGAAAATGTAAAGATCACACCCACCGAAGTAAAAAATTATTTTGACAAAATACCAAAAGACAGCCTTCCTTATTACGAGTCTGAACTGGAAGTAGGGCAGATACTTGTTTATCCCAAACCCTCAAGAGATTTGGAAAAGTACATGATCGATGAACTGAATAATTATAAAAAACAAATAGAAAATAAAGTTTCAACGTTCGAGCAATTGGCGAAGCGCTATTCGGAAGATCCAGGTAGCAAAGAGAGAGGGGGCCAATATGAATTTACCAGAGGCGACAAAACAGTTGATCCCGCATTTCTTGCTGCAGCATTTAGATTGAAAGACGGTGAAATATCGCCGGTAGTAAAGAGCAAGATGGGTTTTCACATTATCCTGATGGAACATCGCAGCGGGGACAATATAGTTATACGCCACATTTTGCGTATACCACCCATTACACAGGATGAAATAAATGCTGCCGTAAACAAACTTGATTCTGTGCGTTCAAAGATTATTGCCGGTGTAATTGGTTTTAATGAAGCAGCAACGAGGTATAGTGAAGACGAGTCTGCAAAATATGCAGGTCCTTTCTTTTTAAACCGTGATGGTGCGCCTTACGTTGCTATTGACCAGTTAGATAAAGAGATTGTTGTAAATCTCGGAAAAATGAAAGTGGGCGAATACTCTCAGCCTGTTGTTTTTACCGACGAAAGAACGGGAAAAAAAGGAGTAAGAATTATTTATCTTAAATCCCGCTCGGAACCACATCGTATGAACATGAACGATGACTATGACAAGATAGCCCAGTTTGCCCTTGAAGAAAAAAAATCAAAAGTGCTGGAAAAATGGATGAAAGAAAAAATACCGACATACTATATCCAGGTTGATAATGATGTAAAACAAAGCTGTACAAACCTGAGTAAATTTGTTCTTGATGAACCTAAAGCTTTCTAAACTATTTGTTTAATATAAATGAAAGAGCGGTTTTATCAACCGCTCTTTTTTTTGACGATAATTAACAGGCAAATGAAACCGTTTATTCCAGCTTTCGGCTTACCTTTGCGCCTTCTTTCACAAAGCTGTTTTCATGAGCGACCCGATTAAGCATGAATGCGGCCTTGCTTTTATAAGGCTGCGAAAATCTTTCTCTCATTATCAAAAACATTACGGAACGGTAATGTGGGGGTTGAATAAACTGTACCTGTTGATGGAAAAACAGCATAACAGGGGACAGGACGGCGCCGGCTTCGCAGCGGTAAAATTGAATGTAGAACCAGGCTACCCGTTTCTTTTCAGGAATAGAAGCATTATTAATCTCCCGATTGCAGATTTGTTTGCACAGGTAGGAAATGAAGTAGCAGAACTTGAAAAATATCAACCAAACATTCTGAAGCATCCAGGTCTCGCCAAAGGTCATCTTCCTTTTCTTGGCGAATTATTACTGGGACATTTGCGTTATGGCACACAAGGAAAAAACAATGTCGAGTTTTGTCATCCTTTTATTAAAAGAGATATCAAACCTGCCCGTAACCTCGCTCTCGCCGGCAATTTCAATCTTGTAAACGTAGATGAATTGTTTGATCTCATAAGTATTGATCCGGGTGAGTTTCAAAAGCAAAGCGATCTTGCTGCCATGATGGAAGTAATTCATTATTTTCTCGTAAAAGAAGAGGAAACGCATCCCGGTAATCCGGACATTGTATCGGTGTTGAAACGGGCAACTTCCTATTTTGATGGCGGTTTTCATTTTGGCGGTTTAACCGGCAATGGATACAGTTTTGTAGTTCGGGATGCGAATGGTATAAGACCTTCTTATTATTATATACATGATGATTTTATTGTAGCAGCAAGTGAACGTGCCGCTATACGGACAACATTTAATGTAGGTGAAAACGAAGTACTGGAACTAATGCCAGGCTCCGCATTAATAGTAGATGATGCTGGCAATTATAAAATAGAACAGATACTGAAACCTAAAGAACGGAGAGCGTGTAGTTTTGAGCGGATCTACTTTAGTCGTGGTAATGATGAGAAGATTTACAGGGAAAGAATTGCTTTAGGGCATCATCTGAGTAAACCCGTACTTGAAGCGGTTAATTATGATTTGCGGAATACTATTTTCTCCTATATACCCAATACTGCAGAAGTTGCTTACTTCGGCCTTATTAAAGGAATGGAAGAATACCTGAACAGGATTAAAGTGGAGCGAATAATGAGTTGGGGAAAAGATTTTGACGAGGAAAAGCTCACAGAGATGGTTAACCGAAAAATACGACAGGAAAAGATTGCAAATAAGGATGTGAAGATGCGCACGTTTATTACAGAAGATGTGAGCCGGCAGGATATGGTGCAGCATGTATATGACATCACGTATGGCACTTCACGACCTGGCCAGGATACACTGGTTGTGATTGACGATAGCATTGTGCGCGGTACGACGCTCAGAGAAAGTATAATCCGTATGCTTTCCCGGTTGAATCCAAAAAAGATAATTATCGTCTCATCTGCACCGCAAATTCGATATCCCGATTGTTATGGTATTGACATGAGCAAAATGGCTGACTTTGTTGCCTTCAATGCGGCCATAGAATTGCTAAGGGAAAGAGGAATGGAATACATTTTAAAAGAACTTTACGACAGATGCAAAGAAATGCAGCGAAACAATAAACTGCATTGTGAAAATGTGGTAAGACTGGTTTATCATCCATTTACTGCCGAGGAGATATCGCAAAAAATAGCCCAGTTGATTACACCGGAAGGAATGACAATTCCTGTGGAAGTGATTTACCAAACGATTGAAGACCTCCATGAATCATGTCCTACAAATACCGGCGATTGGTACTTTACCGGCAACTATCCTACGCCTGGCGGTAATCGTGTTGTGAACAAAGCGTTCATGTATTATATGGAAGGGAAAAATGTAAGAGCTTACTAAATTGTGTTCAATTTTATATTGATGGAATAATTTTTGAATTTACATTTATAGAGTGAAGACACTTTTACTTATTCGACATGCAAAGAGCAGCTGGACGGATGCCTCATTAAACGACTTTGACCGGCCATTAAATGATCGTGGCAAACGCGATGCACCTGAAATGGCCCGGCGCTTGTCAGATAAAAAAATCAAAATAGATACATTTATTTCAAGTCCGGCAAAAAGAGCAAAGAAAACCGCTTCATTTTTCGCAAAGGAATTTGGTGTGGATGAAAACGACATTGTATATAAGACCGAATTATATGCTGCACCAAGCGAGGTGTTTTATGAAGTACTGGAAAAGCTGGACAACGATTCTGAAAATGTCGCTATATTCTCTCACAACCCTGGAATAACTGAGTTTGCGAATTCGCTTACGGATGTACGGGCCGATGATATGCCTACCTGCAGCATTTTTGCTGTCAAATCTGAAGCAAAGAAATGGAAGGAATTTAGCAGCTCGAAGAAAGTATTCTGGTTTTTTGATTATCCCAAATCCGCGGAATAAGCTTCTTTACGTTTTAATTTTTGAAATAAAAACTTCTACAGTTTTCTTCAACAAACTGTTATCAGGTGTAATAAAATGATAGGGAAAGTTTCTTGCTCTTTCTATAGCCGGATTCAATGAAAAATCATCTTGTTGCAGGCAGTAAGCAATTTTCTTTTGCTGAAGATATCTTGCCAGGTATTCTTGTTCTGTTTGTCCCGGTGTCGGGATTAATATGGACTTCTTTTGCAATTGTATTACATCCATCACGGTACTGTATCCCGTGCGACTGATCACAAATTCAGCTTCTGCAATTTTTGTATTCAATTCATCAGCAGGCAGATGATTATAAAAGCGGATATCGTTGGTAGAGGGTAAGATCATATCTGAAGAAGGCAGGCCACGAATTACATCGGCGGTACCATTGTAGTAAACCAATTCATCTATCAATTTATTTTCAAGAATACGTCTCTGTGGTTCGGGCCCCGATAAAATGATAACGATATGTCTCTTTTTTTCATAGTCATTTTTTTTTACAAACCTCGAAAGGAGGCCTGTATAGCGGACAGGTATAGCTGGGTTTTTAGCCGGATGAGATAGTTGTCCCGCGATATTATTCCCATTTGGCAGATCGGGTACCCAGCATTCGGAAAAGCGGTTTATGTATTTGTAATTCCACCGTTGTAATATCTGCTCGCTCCATTTGCCGAGCGGACTTTTAATGGTCAGCTGATGTGTGATAAAAATACAGGTCGCGTCTTTCGCATATAAGCCAAAGCGATTATCAGAAATGGTCGCATCAAAATCGTATAGGTTTAATTGTTGCTCCAGCCATTTATGCTCATCAGTTATTGCACGGTTTATTTTAGGAATCTGCCGTATAAGTCTCCACAAAAATCCTTTTGCAGAATCTGAGTATCTAATATGGTAACCGGTTAAAAACAAAACTGTAAGCTGCGGAAATTCCGTTTGTAAGATTTTCGCAGTTGCTCCTTCTGCTGCCAGCCACACTTCACAACCCTGCCTGAGTAATTCTCTGATTAATGGTATACAGCGGGTAGTGTGGCCAAGACCCCAATCCAAAGGAGCGACCAGAACCCGGGGTTTTCCGGGTATTTTCCCTTTTTTTTCTTGATTTATGTTAAAATTTGATGGTGAAAGCTCAGCAGCCACACTATTTTTTACGCAAAATAGTTTTAATTTTAAAGGGTATCTTTGATTTTATGAGGCGGACTAAAAGATTATTAGCAATTTTATTAATAATGGGCATTTTTTTTGCTGCAGGATGCAGCAGGAATTATTATTCCGGCACTGGTAAAGGTAGCAATTGCGGATGTCCAAGTCATAAGGGCATGTCTGGCTACTAACCACCAGATGTACCACTGGCATAAAAAGACTTAATGAACTATGAAAAGCACAAACCGCGATTTGCTGGTTTTATTAAAAGACGACTCAATGAGCGAACGAGCCATTGAGCACCAGGTCGAATGCCTGCATTTCATTCTCCACCGCGCTGAATCTGCTGAACAATTTTGTATTGCACATGAATTGGTTGACCGCAATCGCATTACCCAGAAGCACGCAAAACTTATGAAAGCGATTGTAGAACCTGAATTGAAACCATTCCGCTTTCTTATCGGTAAGAATTAAGTACATCTTTATATATTTTTTTTGAAGGAACACCTGGTGTTCCTTTTTCTTTTTCATGATTATCTAATAGTCCTTGGGAACCAAATCCATTTACAAAACATTAAGAAGTTGACAATGTTGTTTTAACAAGCCGTAAATAAACGTTTGATAGTATCACTTCATCTTATCAATGAATCAAATGTTTTATAACTATGAAAAAGATTTTTACCTTTTCTTTCATTGCTTTCATGTCAATTGTTTTATTCACTGCTTGTACAAAACGTACTTATTTGGATTCAGATGAAAACTACTGGTACTCGCAGGAGCGTGGACAGGTCGTATACAGCAGCCCAACATGTGATTTCTATGTTGTAGAAACGTATAATGGATATGAAGTCATTCATTCATGGGATGGGTTTCGCCCCTTTGAAGGAACTATACTATACGGTAACTTCAGCAATTATGGAACGAGAAATTTTTACGATCCTTCGGGCGGAATATTAGTAAGCGGAGAAGTAATGGATTACTGGTTATCGTACGCCGCCGCGCAGGATGAACTTAGTCATTATTGTTATTGATAAGCAGAGATAGCCCGAAGCTTACTGCCTTTGTATATACAAAGGCAGTTTTTATTTTTATAGCAGCTAAGCAGTATTTTTAAATACCAATTAAATTATGTGATATGAAACGATTTTTTTCTCCGTTGCCACTAGGTCAGGAAACAGGACTTACATTGATTCGAATAATTGTTGCCGCATCTATGATTTATCACGGATCGGAAGTATTCAGTTCAGAGGCAATGCAAGGATATTTTCAATGGGATATCTTTAAAAATTCTTCAGCTGCAAAATTTATGGTTTATGCAGGTAAAGCTGCCGAATTTGCCGGAGGGATTTTTCTTTTGGTTGGTTTATTCACAAGAATAGCCTTGCTTGTTCTCATTGGCACACTCGCTTACATTGCGTTTTTTGTTGGCCATGGAAAAATATGGTATGAAGATCAATACCCGTTTTTATTTGTGTTGTTATTTCTCGTGATATTTTTTACCGGACCTGGTAAATTCAGTCTCGATTATAAACTTTTCGGTAAAAAAGATTCGTAAGGTTCTTTTACTGATAGTTGCTTCGTTAATCAGGATAATTTTTGTAACGCTTCTCTAAGTTTTGCTATCATTTCACCGATTTCTTCTTTTTTGCAAGTGCCAACGCTAAGACGATACCAGGCACTGCCCCTGGCTGCGCCAAATGCATAAAAAGGCACGATCGCTAATTTCGCTTCGCTAAGCAAATAAGCTGTTACTTCAGATTGATTATTTAATATTTTTCCTGCTGCTGTTTTTTTTCCCGATACATCTACCTGTATAGTGAGATAAATTGCGGCTTCGGGAGAGATCGCATTTATATTGAACCCCTCACTTCTTAATTGCATAAAACCATCATAAATTTTATGCAATCTTTCTTCTATTTCCGATTTGAAATGAGTTAAAAATTTTTTGATTGAGTCGCGGCCGTAAGTCAGAAAATGTGCAGTTGCCTTTTGTTCCGCCATTGGCGCCCAGGCGCCTATATGTGTGAGAATGGCCTTCATTTTACTTATAATAATTGCAGGCCCAAAGCTCCAGCCTACCCTTACCCCCGTAGCCGCAAAAACTTTGCTTATCGCATCTATAAAGACTGTATAGTCTTTCATTGCCGGCCGCAACGAAACCGGGTTATAATGATTGATAGGTCCGTATGTAAGGTGCCAATACATCTGATCATACATCACATACAACTTCTTTTCTTTACTTCCTCTTCGGGCATTTTCTTCCAACACGAGATCGCAAATTGATTCCAGTTCTTCCTTACGAAATGTAGTGCCTGTTGGATTTTGCGGTGAACATAACGCTAATAGAGATGCTTCTTTTACAAATGGTCTGATTGCATCAGCTGTTGGCATAAAATTATGCTCAGCTTTTGCTTCTATAACGATATGCTCGCCGCCTACAAAATGTGTATAGTGGTTATTATTCCAGGAAGGAACGGCATAGATGATTTTATCGCCTTTATCACAAATAGCCCTGAACACGGAGTAAATCAATGGTCGGCCGCCGGAAGCAACTAATATTTCATGCAAACCATATTCTAACCCTTCCATTTCTTTTGTAAAAGACAAAATGGCCTCGCGTAAATCAAGATTCCCTTCTGCTGCAGGATAATTCGTGAAATGTTTTCTGTATGCTTCTACAATAGCATCTTCAAGTGCTTTCGGAATAGGAAAAATGGATGGGTCAAAATCTCCTACTGTATAATTGTAAATTTTTTCGCCCTGCCGGATTTTTTCTCTGATCTCTCCACCCAATGCAACTATTTCAGAACCGATCAATGTTTCTGATAAGTGCGATAATTTCATTTCCATACGTTGATGCTTAAACTAACAAGTGTTTAGCAAAAGTAAGGGAAACTATATACGCGATGGGTTAATGGCGTTCATTATTGTATAAACGGCCGAAGATTAAAAAGTAGAAGAGATGATTTGCAACTAAATTTTTCGGTCAGTGTAAATGCTGTTTACGCTTCGTTTTGTTTGACTGCTTTTATGAGTTCAGGTTCGAGGTCTACCACCCACAACGGCAGGCGTACCCGGTCTTCTATTCCCCAATGGCCATTGTTGTTCTTTTTCATTCTTAAACTAAATCTTTCTTCTTTCCTGTTGACCACAACATCGTAGTATGGTTCTTCCGGTATCTTATTTTCAACCGACTCCCGGGATAAAGATGCTTCAATACCATTGGAAAGTGATTTGGTAAACTGAGCAGATTTAACCATGTGAACCTCCTCTTTATGTTTATTAAAGTTTTTAATTCACGTTTAAAATCTATGTCAGGTATACGGAGGCGGCAGTTTTAATTGTTTTGAAGTTCTATTTTTTAAGTCATCATAAAGTTATTCCAGAAATTAATAGCTCAACATTCGCGGCATGCTTTTTTTGGCCTTAGAATGGAAATTGATCGTGAGCCACCTAAGGGAATCGAACCCCCGACCTGCTATTTACGAAACAGCCGCTCTAACCATCTGAGCTAAGGTGGCATTTATTCAGAGCATTCAAGTTACTAAGAGCAAACCAAAAATAAAAGCCCCTTGTATAAAGAGGCTTTCATCAATAGAAAATAGTTTTTTATTCTTTCGGCTTTTCTCCTTTTTGTTCATTGTATTTCTTCTCAGCTTCTTTTGCTTTTGCAAAATCAAGAACTACCCCATTGATACAATAACGCAAGCCCGTAGGAGGCGGACCATCGTCAAACACATGACCGAGATGTGATTTACAGCGACCACACATTACTTCTGTCCGATTCATACCATACGAATTATCGGGTGCATAAATGATACTTGATTTACTGATTGGTTCATAAAAACTCGGCCAACCGCAACCACTTTCGAATTTGGTATCGCTTTTAAATAAGGCATTGCCACAAACGGCGCAATAATACGTGCCTTTATCAAAGAAATTTTCATACTTGCTGGTCCATGGTCTTTCGGTTCCCTTCTGACGCGCCACATTATAAACATCACCTGGTAATATCTTTTTCCATTCTTCATCAGACATGGCCACCTTCGCTGTGTCCGTATTCGAATAAACGGGATTGTTTTTGTTTGTACTGTCCATAGTTGATGTTTTTGTATTCGCTTTATTTTGTGAATAACTGCACTGCTGGAAAATCGCTGCCGCTATAATCAATAAAGTATATCTGAAGATCGTTTTCATTGTCTTAGTTATTTAACAAATTTACGGCGTCGGGGTTCGGATAGTTTGTCTCCGTTCTGACAATAGGGAATCCCTTAACATTTCTTTGAAAAAAAGGGCCGAAATTGAATTATTTCAAATATATCCGGCTGTGGTCATTTCTTGAGATTGAATATTATATTTGTCACTCACCAAGATTAGCAGCCGTTATGTTCAATCTGATTTTATTTGGACCTCCGGGGAGCGGAAAAGGTACACAGTCGGAAAAATTGGTAGAGAAATATGGATTGATACACCTTTCCACCGGCAACCTGCTTCGCGAAGAAATCGCCAATAAAACTCCTCTTGGGCTTGAGGCCAAGAAATTTATGGACCATGGTCAACTTGTTCCGGATGAAGTGGTTATCGGTATGATAGATTCAAGTATCGAACATCATAAAAACGCTGCCGGTTTTCTTTTCGATGGTTTTCCAAGAACTGTGGCGCAGGCACAGGCATTGGATAAATTACTGGGCTTAAAGGGAACCGAGATTGATCTCGTTTTGGCGCTTGAAGTAACGGAAGAGGAACTTGTGCACCGTCTTCTCAACAGAGGTAAGACCTCAGGCAGGCCTGATGACACGAATGAACCGGTAATAAGAAAACGTCTTTCAGTTTATAATAACGACACCAGCCCTGTAGCCGACTATTATAAAAGAGCACAAAAATTCAAAACAGTAGCCGGTGAGGGTTCGGTAAATGAAATTTTTGCTGCACTGCGTCAAGCTATTGATGTGATGATGGCATCTTAACAAATTGTCTGACCTTCCCGGCCTGACAATTTGTTAACTCAACCTTCTCCTATTTTTTGAATAACGAATCTGCTTTTTGCAATGCCGTGATCATTGCTTTATTAACGTTCGCGACTTTTTTGTTTTCTGAGTCAAGATATATTTCGCGATTTGAACTTTTTGTAGCCGAGTCATAGTCAAATTCTTCCATCCATTTATTCATACTCAATTCAACGTATTTTAATTTTTCAGTTAACGAATCCAATTGGGTTTTATAATCTGCTATAGACTTTTTTTGTTTTTCCGGAAGTTTGTTGATAGAGTCGGTTGATTGCTGCACTTTTTTTTGTGCAGCGGAAAGTTTTGACATTTTGCCCATCGCAATATCATGACCGTCCATAACCTCCTTTAATAAACTATCTGCATGGGTTTTCGGCTCTTCCTTACCGGTAGTATCAGTGCTCTTGTCAGATGAATTGTTACAGGCAAACAAAATAGCTGTGAAAAGAATTGCTATCGATATACACTTCATAATTTCTTTAGGTTTTTTAATTTTTAGAAAGCAAAAGTAACATGCATCATGCCTTTAAGTTTTGTTTTTGTCTGGCCTTCTGCAAAGTTTTGTGCAACCGGCGCCTGGATGTTTAATCCGATATTCATTTTATTAAATGATAACTCCGCTCCTGCTGCAGCCATGAAAAGGTTTCCGCCTGTTAATTGTATCTTTTGCTTTTGCAAATCGTTTGTAGCGGCATGTTCATAAAGAAAGCCGATATTGGGCGTTATCATGGATTTACCTGCAGGCAAAGAATAAAAAACAAAGCTGTTTGCTGAAAAGATGTTGCCAAATTTGTAGTCATCTTTATTCGTTGTATTTATTTTATAGCTGGCATTTGTACTCATCCCCCATTGAGATACACGGATGCTATAATTGGCGTTCAATAAAAAATCCGTACTGCCTGAGCCCACCTGCGAGTTGGCTATTGACGCAAGATCCGGATCGGTTTGATCAATCGAAAATTTACCGGTTGGTATTTTAATTCCGCCACCGATCCAAAGTTGTTGTGATCGGTTCGCGGAAATTTTATTCAGCAGTTTATAGTTTACCAGCAAACTCGCATCACCCAATCCATTGTGATGGGTAATACCTTCATCTGAATTTTGGTAAACTATATTATATGGAATGAAGGCAAGCAATTGCCAGCGTCTGCCAATATTCCAGCCACCCCACAGTTCAACAGTTTGATAAAAATCTTTGCTAAACTGATCGGGCGAATCTTTTAAAACAGTGCGAAAGCTACTGAAGCGATAACGTGCTCCCATAAAATGATGATTAAATTGCGGAAGCAAGCCGATATATTGATTGCCTATGCCGCAGCCGCAAATTTCACAGGCATTAGCCGATGAAACAAATAACGTGACCGTAAAAAATACGATAAATATCTTTCTCATAGTTGAAGTTTGGTAAAGTGAATAAAAACATAAATCACTGCAAGAGATCTTGCAATAAATGTCTACAATTAATTGGTAAAAAAAATCACGTACAGGGGGGATGAAAGACAGGTAAGTTGGCGCCTCTCAGTTGTTTTTCGGAATAGTTTTTATAATAGCTGCCCTTTCCTGAAGTGAAATAAAGGCCGGTTATGAAATATGTTTTTGAAGAAATGACCTCATTTTTGTTTTCTAATTTTCTTTCCGGGTTTTGATTGTCCTTGTTTTCTTCCTGTTTTATCTTTTTTGCCAGCTGGCATTTACCATCACAATGCAGCATGGGCCGGTAGCGATTTTCGCAAAGTGTAGCCGCGATTTTCTTTTGATTTAAATAAAAACTGAAAACAATAAATGTATTATTGAACGATTGTACTGCGAAAGCAGCCAGAAGCAGTAGTGCCAAAATCTTTTTCACAATAAAAAATCAACGATGCAAAGGTAATGATTGAGGTATTAAAAGATGAGACTATCTTTTTTAAAAAATCATGCCTTTAATTTCAACTAATTTCGCCGTTGAACTTACAATGCTTGTTATATGATAAAACTGGGAAACTACATTGGTGGAAATTGGGTGACGGGTGATGGAGATGGTCAGTTATTATATAATGCAGTAAACGGAGATATAGTAGCAGCTGCGAGCACCAAAGGAATTGATTTCAATGCCATCATTGAATATGGTCGTAAAACAGGAAATCCGGCTCTTCGAAAAATGACCTTTCATGAAAGAGGGCGAATGTTGAGGGCCCTGGCGACCTACCTGACTGAAAAAAAAGAAAAGTTTTATGAAATAAGTTATTATACGGGGGCTACAAGAGCAGATAGCTGGATAGATATAGAAGGCGGCATTGGTAATCTTTTCAGCAATGCGTCGTTGCGCAGAAGATTCCCCGATTTATCCTATTGTACAGACGGCGATCCAATACCATTGAGCAAAGCCGGCAATTTTATGGGCCATCATATACTCGTACCAAAAGAAGGCGTCGTTGTGCATATTAACGCATTCAATTTTCCCGTATGGGGAATGTTGGAAAAATGTGCCGTCAACTGGTTAGCAGGAATGCCTGCAATAGTAAAACCGGCAACGGTTACATCCTATCTTACTGAAGCGGTAGTGAAAGAGATCATTGCATCCGGTATTTTACCAGATGGGGCTCTGCAGCTGATTTGCGGCAGCGCCGGCGATATTCTTGATCATGTCTCTTCGCAGGATGTTGTTACGTTTACCGGTTCTGCATCCACCGGTTTATTATTAAAAACAAATAAAAATATACTTACTGAGAATGTGCCGTTTAATATGGAAGCCGATTCATTAAATTGTATTGTATTGGGGGAAGATGTAAAACCAGAGTCGCCTGAATGGGACATTTTTATAAAAGAGATACGAAAGGAAATGACAGTAAAGGCTGGTCAGAAATGTACGGCTATACGAAGGATATTTGTTCCACAAAATTTATTGGAAGATGTGTCTGTTGCTATTGGAAAATCATTATCGCAGACAACAATCGGCAATCCGCTAAATGAGAAAGTAAGAATGGGCTCGTTAGCGGGGCAAACACAGCGAAACGAAGTAAAACAACAGGTTCAAAAATTGCTTGCTTCATCGCAGCTCATTTACGGTTCATTAGACAGTGTATCGTTAATTGATGCTGACCTGAATAAAGGTGCTTTTATTTCTCCCCTGTTATTATTAAATGAAAAACCATTTTCAGCCAGTGCATCGCACGAAGTAGAAGCATTCGGCCCCGTGAGTACGCTTATGCCATACCGTGATATGGATGAAGCCATTGAACTCAGTAAGAAAGGGAAAGGATCACTATGCTCCACTATAGTGACGGCAGACTACGATATCGCGACAAAATATGTTGTCGGTGCCGGCACATATCATGGCCGCATTCTCGTCTTGAATAGTGAATGCGCGAAAGAGAGTACTGGTCACGGTTCTCCATTGCCGATGCTGATTCATGGCGGCCCCGGCCGTGCCGGCGGCGGTGAAGAAATGGGAGGCACACGCGGAGTAAAACATTATATGCAAAGAGTGGCGGTGCAGGGTTCTCCCACTGCTATTACCGCTATAACACAGATCTACCAGCAAAATGCAAAAGGGAATACTGATATAGTTCATCCATTTAGAAAATATTATGAGGAATTACATATCGGAGATCAATTTATAACAGAAAAAAGAGCAATTTCCAGTGCAGATATTGACGCATTTGCTGATTTGAGCGGCGATCATTTTTATGCGCATAAAAAAGAAACTGACTTTACGGGTACAATGTTTGAAAAACAAGTGGCGCATGGTTATTTTATTTTAAGTGCGGCAGCAGGTCTATTTGTAGATGGGAAAGACCTGGGACCTGTGTTACTAAACTATGGCATTGATGAAATGCGGTTTACCAAGCCTGTTTATCCCGGCGATGCTATTTACGTTCGGTTTACCTGTAAAGAAAAAATTCCACAGGATAAAAAAGAAGAAACGGATATCAATAAAGGAATTGTAAAATGGCTGGTCGAAATACTCGACGAATCGGATCAATATGCAGGCGTCGGTACAATATTAACGATGGTCAAAAGAAAAGATGTATAGGTTTTGAATAATTTTGATGAGCATATGACTGTTCATTTTCTTTAATCATTTAAAGTGATATGATAAATCAATTAATAGATGGCTATGTAAAAGTGGAGCACCATCATGGCATTACCACCATTGAGTTTTTTCATCCGCAAAGCAATTCATTACCAGCTAAAATTCTGGACGAATTGGCGCAATCCATTCACCGTGCCGGCAATGATGATGAAACAAGAGTCATCATTCTTCGGTCTGCCGGCGATAAATCATTTTGTGCCGGCGCTTCATTTGACGAATTGATGGCTATTAAGAATGAAGAGCAGGGACAACAGTTTTTTAGCGGATTTGCACATGTCATCAATGCCATGCGCACATGTCCTAAGTTTATTATTGTAAGAATACAAGGGAAATGTGTTGGCGGCGGTGTTGGCATTGCTGCAGCTGCAGATTATGCAATAGCTACGGAGGAAGCCGAAATAAAGTTGAGTGAACTGGCAATTGGTATCGGTCCATTTGTCGTGGGTCCGGCTGTTGAAAGAAAAATCGGTCTTTCAGCATTTTCACAATTGGCAATCGACGCTACGCTTTATCGAAATGCAGATTGGGCGCGGAGAAAAGGGTTATTTGCAGAGTTGCACCCATCTGTCGAAAGCATGGATGAGTCTTTATTAAGATTGACCGATGCGCTGATGCATTCGAGTCCAAGGGCCATGGAAGAAATGAAAAAGATATTTTGGAAAGGAACGGAGCATTGGGATAAACTACTGATTGAAAGAGCAGCCATCAGCGGCCGGTTAGTATTAAGTGAATTTACAAGACAGGCTATTGAAAAATTCAAAAAGAGCAGGAAATAAGTTTTGACAAATCGACATCAGAAAGAATTCTTATCATTTCATAAAGAAAATTTTTACACTCTTTGTAACGAAGTAGCTAAAAGAGATACTTCATTGCAGTTAGTTCTGGACAGGCATGGATATCCTCCCATGTGGACACGAAGTAACACGTTTGCTACGCTTATACATATAATTCTTGAGCAACAGGTTTCGCTGGCATCTGCAAAAGCGGCGTTTAATAAACTAAAACAAAAGATTGGCAGAATTACTCCGGAAAAACTTCGTCAGCTCTCTGATGAAGAAATGAGAGCTTGCTATTTCAGCAGGCAAAAAACAGTCTATGCCAGACATCTTGCGGAAACGATGATAGCGGGAAAAATAAAACTAAAAGATTGCGTCAATCATCACGATGATCAAATACGTTTACAGTTAAGGCAAGTAAAAGGTGTCGGGGATTGGACGATAGATGTGTATTTACTTTTTGCCCTGCAACGAACGGATATCTTTCCGGTTGGTGACCTTGCCATGATAAATGCTTTGAAAGAAATAAAACAATTAAATAAAGATGTTAGTAAACAGAGCATTCTTAGAATAGCTGATAACTGGCGACCTTACCGTTCTATTGCGACGATGATTTTATGGCACCATTATATTTCCATAAGAAAAATTAAGATTTAAAATTGCGTTTTTCAGAATTGATGATTTTAACCTTTGATGTCCATGAATTCCGGAGGTAAAAAATATGAATTGTGTATACTTATACCCTGTTATAATAATATCGCAGGGTTAAAAAAATCGCTAAGTAGTATCAGGTATGATAAGGGTAAATATCTAATAGTAATCACAGATGATGGAAGCAAAGAAGAAATAAAGGAACAACAACTTTTCCAAAATAATGAATTGCTACCTGTTCGAATTATCCGTTTGTCTTCGAATAAAGGAATTACAATTGCCCTCAACACCGGACTGCGATGGATAACCGAAAATATAAATTGTGATTACATCGCACGCCTGGACTGTGGTGATACCTGCGATCCCCAACGATTTTATCAGCAAATAGAATATCTAAGGGTAAACTCAGATATTTACTTACTGGGAAGCTGGTGCTACTTCGAAAATGCTGAAAAAAAAATCAGATATAAACATAGAGCTCCCACACATCACAACGAAATACTCAAGGCGCTCTATTTCCGAAATGTTTTTATCCATCCTACTGTTATTATAAGGTCTGAAGTTGTAAAGGAAGTCGGGCTATACCCGCAAGAATTTCCATATGCAGAAGATTATGCATGGTTCTGGAAGATTGCAAATAGGTTTAAAACAAGCATAATGCCGATGTATCTGGTTGTTTCTGAGATAAGTAGCAAAGGAATTTCCCATTCAAACCGGTTTAAACAATTAGAGAGCCGATTGGCGGTTTTAAAAAAATTTGGTTATAAATTTGCACTCAGAAAACTGGGAGTACTAAAAATAAGATTACTTATGGCGATTCCATACCCTTTTATCTTATTTATTAAACGGGTAATCTCTTTTTAGCGTGCAACACTATACAGGAGAGTGTTGTCATAATTTCGATTCTTGCCACCAGCCGTTATAATAAACCCGGCTGCTTCACGTTTAGGTTTATGTGGAAAAATGGTATAGTGCCTTACATTATTGCTTTTTAGCATTTTGTAACGTTTTTTAATTGTTTATACCTAACATTTCTATGAAAGTCGTACATGTAATTGAACCTTTTGCCTCTGGGGTAGCATTTTTTGTAAAATCGCTGGCTGAAACAATGCCAGATGACACGCATATTGTTGTTCATGGAGAGCGAAAGGAGGTAATGGCGGCAGAGGAAGTAAAAAAGTTGTTTCCGAGGAAAAATGTCCGCTTTGTACGTTGGAAATCGGCGAATCGTTCTATTAATCCGGTAAAGGATTTAATGGCTTTGCGTGAATTATACACGATACTTCGTCGTTTGAAGAAAAACGATTTTATAGACGCTGTTCATCTTCACTCTTCCAAAAGTGGTTTTTTGGGTCGACTTGCATGTAAATTGGCTGGCATAAGTAATGTTGTATATACACCACATGGGGCTTTCTTTTTTGCAGGAAAAAATTCCTTCATCCGGAGTTTTTATTGTCGTCTTGAAAAATTGGGCAGCTCGTTAGGTGGCAGGGTAGTATGTTGTTCAGAATCCGAATTTGAAGCGTTTAGAAAAATAGGTATTGACGCTACTTACATCAATAACGGGATACATATTTCAGAGAAGACAGACAATGATAAGACCAATGAAAAATTTACCATTGTAACCAGTGGCAGAATAGTTGCACAAAAGAATCCATCTCTGTTTAATGAAATCGCCACCTATTTTGAAGGTCTTGAGCAATTCAAGTTTGTATGGATCGGCGATGGTGAATACAAGGGTCTGCTTAGAGCTAAAAATATACAGGTTACCGGTTGGCAAAATGAAGAGAATGCAGCGGACCTTATAAAATCGTGTGATGTGTATCTATCCACATCGCAATATGAAGGTTTGTCGTTTGCAGCGCTTAAGGCGCTATCATACCGAAAACCTGTTTTATTGAGTAAGTGTGTTGGCAATATTGATGTGGTAAAACAAGGAATGAACGGCGATCTATTTGAGAGCAAAGACGAGGCAATCAGCAAAATATTGAAGTATTATAACAACGCCGATATGTTAGCTGTTATGGGTGATTTTTCGAGAGAACTTTGTGAGCAGGCATTCGACAGAAATAACAATTTCAGAAACTATCGCCAATTATATAGACCAGCGGAAAGTGAGTTAGGATATAATAAACAAATAAGTATAGCATAAATCAATCGTATGGCAAACAAAGTTATCCCGATTCTGAATGGCGATAAACTCCATTCTTATGAGCACATTAATAGTATACTAGAGCAGATAGAACAAAAGCTGGATGAAGAAATCGGGTTTAAACAACAGACCATTACCCGCCAGGAAAACGAAATTGAAAAACTCCGCACCGTTATCCAGGAAAAGAATACAATTATCAAAGAAATGAATGATAAGGTGCTCGAATGTCAGCGTTCAAGCGAAGGCAGCAGGCAATTAATTAATAAACTTCTGGCAGATATAGATCATTTGAAACAAGATATAGAATGGTATAAAAGAACGTATGTACACAGAAGTTTTTTGGGTACAATAAAACAGAAGTTGTTTGGGAAAAATGAGTGAGTATTCCGCCATCTCTTCTTTATCAATCCTATCTTTTTTATACTGTAATTTCCGGCAAAAGGTACCGTAGTCTAAAAGTAGCAATTTATATTTGCCGCCAAATAACCATTATGGAATTTCAGGTGGAACGCACTTTAATCAGGGATTTATTGATAATTACTCCGGAAATATTTAAAGATGAAAGAGGGTTTTTTACGGAGGCTTATCGAAAGGATAAGTTTTCTGAATTTGGTTTAAATATAGAATTCGTCCAGGATAATCATTCAAGATCTTCAAAGAATGTTCTGCGTGGCTTACATTTTCAATGGGAGCCACCTATGGGAAAGTTAATGAGAGTGACGCAAGGTGCTGCCTTTCTCGTTGCAGTAGACATTAGAATTGGTTCGCCGACGCTTGGAAAATGGATAGGAATAGAAGTTTCCGTTGAAAACAGAAAACAGGTATATGCACCCGCGGGTTTTGCAAGAGGATTTTGCGTATTAAGTGATTTCGCAGAAATTCAATACAAGTGCACCGGTGTATATACCAGTACTAAAGCAGAATCGGGAATTTTGTGGAATGATCCTGCAGTCAATATTGATTGGCCGGTAAGCAATCCGATTCTTTCTAAAAAAGACGAAGTTGCTCAAACATTGAAAGAGTGGTTATCGAAAGAAGAGTCGAAGAATTTCGAGTACTAAAGTTTATTATTTTAATTCAATATTCAGATGAAGATTTTAATTGCAGGAGGTGCGGGTTATATTGGTTCAGCATTGATTCCAAGATTGCAGGAACGGGGCTATACAATAGATGTAATAGATCTGTTATGGTTTGGAAATTATTTGCCTGCCGATGTAACGGTGATGCAGAAAGACATTTTCGACTTGCATGAAGACGAATTAAAGCAGTACGATGAAGTAATTTTTCTGGCCGGACTATCGAATGATCCGATGGCGGAATATTCACCTGCAAAAAATTTCGTTTACAATGCATCATCACCGTCCTACCTTGCTTACATAGCTAAAAGAGCAGGTGTTCGAAAGTTTATATATGCCAGTTCATGTTCTGTGTACGGTTATACAGTAAATGAACTATACGACGAAACTGCACCCGCTGTTTCTAATTTTCCTTATGGTATATCCAAATTGCAGGGTGAAGAAGGCGTATTAAAGATGGCGGATAAAAATTTTTCTGTGATTTGCTTTCGCAAAGGAACAGTAAGCGGGTACAGTCCTCGTATGCGGCTTGATTTAATTGTAAACACGATGTTTAAAACCGCGGTACAGGATGGATTGATCACAGTGAATAATCCATCTATCTGGCGACCCATTCTAAGCATGGAGGATGCTATCAGCGGATATATAAGAGCGATTGAGAGCGCAGATGGTATTACCGGTGTCTTTAACTTGTCAAGCGGCAATTACACTGTTGGTGAAGTTGCTGATCTTGTCAAAGAGGCGGTTGAGATTAAAATGCGTAAACAGGTAAAATTAAATATCAAAAACATAAGCGACTTCAGAAATTATAAAGTGACTACGGACAAGGCGGTGACGACACTCAGCTTTAAACCAAAGCATGATGTTACAGCAATTTTGGACAATTTGATTGCGAATCATGACAGGTTTAAAGATTTCGATAATCCTAATTACTATAACATTCGCGTTTTTAAACAACTTGCCTGATGAGAATTGGAGTTATAGGAGCCAACGGCCAATTAGGAACGGATTTAATGGAAGTACTGGCTGCAAACCACGATGTCACCGGTTTAAATCACAGTGATATTGAAATAACGGATATAGATAGTGTAAAAAGGAATTTTACATCATTGAAACCAGAGATAGTTTTAAATACCGCGGCTTATCATATCGTTCCGGAGGCGGAAAAATTTCCTGGCAAAGCATTTAATATTAATGGTACGGCGGTAATGAACCTTGCAAAAATCTGCCAGGAACTTAATATCCGCTTTTTGCATTACAGTACAGATTATGTTTTTGACGGGAAAAAACAAAAACCATATACAGAAGATGATGTTCCCAATCCTTTAAGTGTGTATGCCACAACAAAACTTACAGGAGAATACTTTGCATCGAACTATTCTGATAAATCATACGTAGTAAGAGTTTCAGGGATTTATGGCAAAGTGCCTTGTCGTGCAAAAGGAGGGAATTTTATAACGACCATGGTTAAACTGGCGAACGAAAAACCTGAAGTACGCGTAGTAAATGATGAGGTACTTACACCAACTCCGACATATTGGATTGCAAAAAATACAGAAGCTCTTATAAATACCGATGCCTACGGCTTATATCATATGAGTTGTGAAGGTGAAGTTTCCTGGTATGATTTTGCAAAGGTGATTTGGGATACACTGGATTTAAAAACGCCATTGTATTCAGCAAGTGTAAAAGACTTTCCATTGGTGGTAAAAAGGCCGTTTTATTCCGTATTGGAAAACAGAAATCTTAATGATTTGGGCATTAATATTATGCCGGACTGGAAGAAGGCGTTAAAGGAATTTTTGCAAAATTCTGATCTTAAAAAGTAAAACCTTTATTTTTCAAATAGGTGTTTCATAAAATAATGTTCATGCCATTTAATCTCGAGAATAAGGGTTACATAAAAAAACAAGGTATTTACGTTACGTCTGAGGTGCAATTTGATTTTATGTATTCGGATGGTGACCAGGTTGAAAATTATTTGTCGGAATGCATTCGAAAAAGCGAAGATGTATCTGTTGGGTCCGAAGAATTGCAAAAATATATTCGCGACTGGCCTTCACTTTATCATTTATCTCCCAAAAGAGCAGATTTATTGAGGCCATTTGCTGATCAATTAAAAAATAAGAAAGTACTGGAGATTGGTTCGGGATGTGGCGCCGTTACAAGATATTTAGGTGAACTGGGATGTTCTGTATTGTCTGTTGAAGGAAGTTTGCGAAGAGCACGGATCACTGCTGAACGTTGCAGAGGATTGGAAGAAAATGTAACAGTAGTTAATGACAACTTCAAAAATTTTAAATGTGATGAAAAATTTGAGTTTGTCATTTTAGTCGGCGTATTAGAATATGGCAATCTTTTTATGGGTATTGACGGCAATGGGCCGGCGGCTATGTTGAAGAGCGTTAAGGAGCTTTTAAACCCAGCGGGAAATATTATCATTGCTATTGAAAATAAGATTGGTCTCAAATATTGGGCGGGCGCACCCGAAGATCATGTTAACGAAGCTTATTACAATATACAAGATTTATACACCGATAAAAGTGTTGAAACTTTCGGTCGATTTGAACTTACTGCTTTACTTAAACAATCAGGGTTTTCTATTTCCGATTTTATGTATCCTTTCCCTGATTACAAGTTTGCTGATGTTATAATCACTGATGCAGGATTAAAAAAACAGGGATTTAACCCGGTGGATTTACTGCTTGAAAAATTTGATTATTTTCAATCAGTCAAATATGAAAGCAGGTTCGATTCAAATCTTGCCGCCTACGCTCTTTTTAATAATCAATTGCTTTCCCATTTTGCCAATTCATTTCTGGTTCTGGCAACTACTTCTGATAGTTCTCAACAAGAAAATCAGACGCTGGCCTATGTTCACAGTACACATAGAAAGAAGCGATATGCCAAGCAAACTACCTTCTTATCCGATCCAAACTCTGAAATTGTTTTAGTCCATAGACAGTTACTTTACGGAAATAACGAAAGTGATTCGCCCGCACTGCAACATGCTGTGCAGGATGAGGAATACATCAATGGCAAGATACTGATGACTACAATTTTACCCATCGTGTCTGCTAATGGATGGTCAATGAAAGATATTGTTAACTGGGCCCGTACATTTTACGAAGTCATCATTTCCGAATCTCACGACAAAGAAAATCAACCCTGGCTGGAGGGGAAATACCTTGATCTTACTCCGTTTAATATTATCCTGGTCAACGGGCGACCCCATTTTTTCGATTTAGAATGGATAAGCAACGAAAATGTTCCTGCTTATTACGTTTTTTTAAGAGGGCTATGTCATACATTTTGGAGAATTCTTTTTGTAAATAACCCCAAACCTGGCACTCCGTTGCAGGTTGTTCAGCTGGCGAGAGAGGTAACGAAATATTATTTCCGGTTTGATGAGGCGGAATTCAGTGATTGTAAGAGCAGGGAAATGAAATATTTTTCTGCAGTAGGACCGATTGACATGACAGATCCTTTTCCGCCGTTGGAATTAAACGTTCGCAATTCGGATAGTCTGGCACTTATTGAAACCAATACGCAGCTGTCCATTCAAAATGAGAACTTGTCAAACGAACTGAACAAAAGCAAACATGAATCTAATAGCAAAATAATTGCCTTATTAGAAGAAGCAAAACAAAGAGAACTGCAATTTAACCACGAAGCAAGACAAAGAAACGAGCAGTTTGATCACGAAAAGAATTTATTGCTTGAAGAGCACAAACAAAAGGAGGCACATTTTGATAATCAGCAGGCAAACCTTTTAGATGAAATAAGAAAAAAAAAGGAACAATTGGATGAGCTCAGGCAAAAAGAAGCGCAATTATTGCGAGAGGTCAATGTTTATAAAAAGAACATTCAATGGTATGCTGACACCTATGAAAATAGAAGTATAGCAGGCGTTTTAAAAACAAAAATCGCTTCGCTGTTTAAGAAAAAAATAATTCATGACGACGAACATCACATTTCAGTTGTAAAGAATTTTCCAAAGAAAAACTATCAATATTATTTAAACCCTGGAAATGGAATAATACTCTCCGAAATCGGTAAGTATATCGTGACGGACACTGATCCTTTTTTTTGGGTTGATTTCAGAAATAGGAGGATGCATCGAGGGTGGTACTGGTTACAGATCGAAGTAACAGAAGAAGAAGGCGTGTTACTATCGCCCAAACTTTATTTCGATTATGGAAATGGTTTTAATGAAAAAGACGTTTGGAATTTACCAAGGCCTATTCATGGTAAAATCAGATGTTTGGTGCATTTTCAAGTGAATATAATAAGACTACGATTTGATCCATCGACTGGCAAATGTGCATTTTCAATTAATGGATTTTATTTAAAACCTATAAGTGCGGTTAAGGCTTTTCAGATAGCCGTTTCAAGACAAAACAGTAAAAGTTCTCAATTTGCAGGCTATTTTTTTACTTTCAAAGAATTGAGTAATACATTGATTAAGACCGGTCTGATCGGAGTACGAAATCGTGTATTGAACATAGTTGGTTTGAGAGGAGAAAAAATAGCGGAAAAATATAACGATTGGTGCGCTCTTTATGATACAATCTCTGTTCAACAATTTAATACAATAAGATCATTATCCGATAATCTTAGCTATCAACCGCTTTTATCGGTTGTAATGCCTGTGTTCAATGCACCAATTCATTACCTTCAAAGGGCGATTGAGTCTGTAGAAAATCAGGCATATAAAAACTGGGAATTATGTATTGCCGACGATAAATCATCTAATAAAAAAGTTATAAAACTTTTAAAGAAATATGCGTTAAAAGACAACAGAATAAAAATAGCGTTTCGAGATGTCAATGGCCATATAAGTGAAGCATCAAATAGCGCTTTAAAACTGGTTTCGGGAGATTACATTGTTCTTATGGACCAGGATGACGAATTACGGCCGCATAGTTTATATATGGTGGCTAAAACAATTGAACAAAATAGAAACCTGGAGCTAATATACAGTGATGAAGACAAAATTGACGAGCAAGGCTACAGATTTGATCCCTATTTTAAAACCGATTGGAATAAAGAGCTTTTCTATGGTCAAAATATGATCAGTCATCTTGGCGTCTATAAAAAGTCGCTAATTGACAAAGTTAGCGGATTCAGAAAAGGTTATGAAGGAAGCCAGGATTATGATCTTGCACTTCGTTGTTTAGAGTTCTTACAACCAGAACAAATACATCACATCCCCCACATATTATATCATTGGAGGGCAATTGCGGGTTCAACAGCAGTCAATGTTTCCAATAAGAATTACGCGTATGAAGCCGGTTTGATGGCTTTGAATGATCATTTACAACGAACCGCGCAACAAGCAAAAGCAGAAAAGAATATAAATAATTCCTATCGGGTTAAATGGGAGCTGCCGGATCCCATTCCAAAGGTGTCAATAATAATTCCAACGAAAAATAACGTTCAGATTTTATCCACTTGTCTTGATAGTATAGTAAAAAAGACGAAATATCCGAGTTATGAAATATTGATTATTGATAACGATAGCGATGAACCTTCCGCCATTGAATATTTGGAAAACATTAGTAGAGAAAATAGCTGCATCAAAGTATACAGTTACACACAATCGTTTAATTTTTCTGCAATTATAAACTATGGCGTAAAATTATCATCAGGAGATGTCGTGCTATTATTGAATAATGATACAGAAGTAATAAATAATGATTGGTTAACTGAAATGGCAAGTCAATGCCTGCGCGAAGAAATTGGAGCAGTAGGGGCTAAGTTATATTATCCAAATGGAAAAATTCAACACGCGGGAGTCTTCCTGTACGATGGGCATCCCGGAAATCATATTTATTTAGGACGCGATAGAGATGATCAGGGCTATTTTAATAAATTAAATCTTGTTCAATGCTATAGTGCGGTTACAGCCGCCTGTCTTGCAGTGAGAAAGAATCTTTTTATGAAAGTTGGTGGCTTTGACGAAGTGAATTTGAAAGTGGCTTATAATGATGTAGACTTTTGCCTGAAAATAAGAGAGCTGGGGTATAAAAATCTTTGGACACCGTTTGCCGAACTAATTCACCACGAATCATTATCGAGAGGAAACGATTTGGATGAAATAAATTTCAAAAGATTTAAAAGGGAACACAGTTACATGTTGCAGAAGTGGAGTAAAGTAATTCCGAACGATCCGTATTTTAATCCAAATTTAGGACATGACACCCGAGTAAACCAATTTGCATTTCCGCCAAGAAGTCAATATGAGTGGCAGGATAGCAAAAATGAAACCCAACCAATCTGATATGACTTTGAATCCACAAATGCAAAACCTCGATGATTCATCTCAACTACTTCAACCAAAGTTCGAACTGATACGCTTTGACCGGAAGGTAAAATTATATTTAGCAGCCTGCGTAATACTCTACGTCTTTTTTGTGGCATTTAAACTGCACAATTCTTCGATTGGTGCGTGGAATGCCAATGTGGATGATGGCGGCGGTGTCGATAGAGGAGTGGTAGCAGGGCGGCCCCTTGCCATACGTTCAGATGAATGGTTGGTTGTATCAAGTTTTATTTTATCGCAGGAGCAACAGCATTTTCCAGACAGCAACCTCGCAGTCGGTTATGGCAAATCGACAATATTGGTGGGATTACCAACAAAGAATTTTTTAAGTGTGATTAAACCCGCTCTTTGGGGGTATTATATTCTCGACAAAGAGAGAGGATTTTCCTGGCACTGGGGATTCAAGGTCTTTGGTTTCATGGTCATTTCTTTTTTGTTTCTGATGCTTTTTACAAAAAATCAATTCAACCTGAGTGTATTTGGAAGTATTTGGTTGTTTTTATCGTCGGCCATACAGTGGTGGTCGATCAGTACGGAGATTTTCTTTCCAGCACATTGGGATCCTAAGCTTAGAATTCCACGTGGACAAGTTGTCGCG
>JADMIO010921725.1_pt1 | contig 123466 bp, 93 predicted proteins | sample 8958161 | NCBI WGS metagenome assembly JADMIO01 (sample SAMN16585339, study PRJNA669376) | soil metagenome | isolation source: Crop rotation soil | place: USA: Cullars Rotation, Alabama | collected 2011 | reverse complement strand
AACGAAAGGCCCAGTCTTTCGACTGAGCCTTTCGTTTTATTTGACCATGTTGGTATGATTTAAATTAATACGACTCACTATAGGGTCAGTGCGGCCGCGACTTCAAGTCACGTGAATTCCAAGCTTCGGATCCCACTGTGCTGGAAAGGGGCTTTAGTGCAGGGTTGGATTTTGAGAGAAATATTATTGTAAAAGAGAATGCTCCTGAACTCTTGGAAGAAGCATTTCGAAAAAAGAATTGGGAACCAACCCCGATCATGCTTTCGGGTAATACTGATTGTTACCAGCCTCTCGAACGGAAGATGAAGATCACACAGAGAATGCTAAAAGTGTTACTGGAGTATAAGCATCCTGTAAGCATGATCACCAAGAATCAACTGATACTTCGTGATATTGATATTCTGAAGGAACTGGCCGCAAATAATTTGGTTCATGTGATGGTTTCAATAACAACCCTGAATGAGGAGCTGCGTTTGAAAATGGAACCACGAACAGCTTCTGCGAAGAACCGTTTGAAAGTAATAGAAACTTTAGCGAAGAATAATATTCCTGTGGGAGTTATGAATGCACCAATAATACCTGCCCTCAATAGCATGGAGATACCCGAAGTTATTAAGAGGGCAGGGGAGGCAGGAGCAGGCGCAGCGGGATATACCATCGTTAGATTGAATGGTCAGATAGGAGAAATATTTACCGACTGGATCCATAAAAATTTCCCCGACAGGGCAGAAAGAGTCTTGAACCAGATCAAAGAATGCCATGGTGGCAATTTGAACGACAGCCAGTTTGGAAGGCGAATGAGTGGTGAAGGAAATATAGCAGAATCGATTCGGCAACTGCATAAGATGGTAGTTAAGAAATATATCAAAAAGAATGATTCATTCGAATTCAATCTCACTTCCTTTAAAGTCCCGCCACGTGAAAATGATCAGCTTACGTTGTTTTGAGGGGTGTCTTAATACAATGTGTAGCGTCTCAGTTTGCATTTTCGAAGCCCTGACAGCGTTTGAAACGCTGTCAGGGGTCACTCCCATAACCCCAGACGAGTTCAAAACCCAGTCAGTGTTCAGTTAGGGAATTCAAACTGATATACTACCCGACATCTCAAACCTTATCAACCTTAGTAGAAAACATGAAACTCTCCTCCCACAAACCTTATCACATTATTAAAGCCATAGTTTCTTTAGAAGTTATCATTAAATCGATTTCGCTAAATCTTCACTTAATGAGTAATTTTCTAACGAATCACTCTTAATATTGCATCTATAATGAGCGATGAAATAAAATATTCGGAATTCAATTGGAAACAGAATAGCGAAACCTTTTTTGCGAGGTCCTGGGCAATATCAAATCCCAGAGCTGTTATTTGTATCGTTCATGGATTTGGGGAGCATAGCGGCCGTTATCAGCATGTAGCCGAAACATTATGTGCACATGGTTTTGCAGTAACCGCTATGGATAATTTCGGGCATGGAAAGACAACGGGCAAGCGAGGATATTCTCCTTCTTTTGAAGCGACAATGGATTCTATTCAGAATTTCCTTGATGAAACTGAAAAGCTGTTCCCGGGAAGTAAAAAGTTTTTATGGGGTCATAGCATGGGAGGTGGACTTGTTGCAAACTTCATATTAAGAAGACAACCGGCCATCATCGGTGCTATACTGGGAAGCCCGCTATTTAAAATGGCTTTTTCACCTCCAATGATAAAAGTAGTGCTGGCAAGAATCATGAATAATATCTTTCCATCTTTCAGCGAGAATGCTAATCTTGAGATTCCAGCCATCTCACGGGATGCGCAAATTGTGAAAGCATATTCGCAAGATCCCCTTGTCCATGGAAGAATGTCAGCAAGAACATTTCTTGAACTAATGGATTCCGGGCGGTGGGCATTAGCGAATTCAGGTAAACTCAACATACCCTGCCTGCACATGCACGGCACTGCCGACAGGCTCACTTCTTATAATGCCAGTAAGGAATTTGTTTCGAAAGCGCCTCCTCAGTTGCTTACCTTTAAAAGCTGGGAAGGATTTTACCATGAACTGCATAATGAGCCGGAGCCGGACAGGGCGAAGGTGTTGGAGTATGTTATTGAGTGGATGAAGAGACATCTATAGTTTATACGCTACAATAGGACTAACGATTTTTCGTTAGCTAATAACTAATGACTTTTCTGAAACTTTATATTTTCTTTTTTTTTCTTTTCGGGTTATCTTACAGAATGACCGGGCAAGTTATTAAGCTGGTTCAAACTAACACCGGTGAAGTTAAGATCGTCGATGATCTTAGTTCTGGCATTTGGTCGTCGGATTATGTTTTTGATTGTATAGATCTTCTTGAAAAGTTTGCTGACAAGGATGAGAAATTCAATCTTTATAAACCCGATAGTGTTATGATGTTCTACTATGCGGATGATAGCTGTACTGACTCGATCAAAGTAAGCATCCACAATATTTCCTTCCGGTTTGATCAGGGGCATGCCAATTTTTATAATTTGTTTAGAAAACCTATAGATGTTTTATTCTATCAATCGAATTTGGATACACTGAAAATTGAGAAGATAAGTAAGGATTTCTATAAATACAGTTATACGATTACAGGAACTAATGATTATTATAGATTATTTATTCTGAACAAAAGGACATGTGAAAACTATATCACTGTTTCAAACAATAGGATTGTTCATATCGATCAATACAGTTCTTATACATCACACGATGGATTAAACGAATGGGCGATGCATTTAACCGGGCGGGTTGCTTTTGAGTATGATACAAGTGGTCGTTTTGTTATTCAGAAGATATTTAAGGATACACTTGAGTACCCTGAAAAAATCATCAGGTATGATTATAACGAGAATGACAAACTGGTAAAGGTTAGAGGGATACTGACTGATGAAAAGATCCTTTATGCTAACGGGCGTTACAACAACACCCACTTTTATAAAGGGTCAAAGTTGGTTTACAAATTGAATAAATATGGCCTGGATACTGTAAGGATAAATATAGACCAGTTAGATTCAATCCAGATTTTCCATAAAATGAGTGAAAGGGCTGAAAAGAAATCAGTGTTGGCAGAAAAACATTGGAACGAAACGTATTCTAAGGTAAGCAAGCTGAAATATTATCTTGAAACTCATAGGGATCTCTCCCAAAGTAAATATAATCGTATCACGCACAAATTGGGAATTGCTAAACGTAAAGATTCGTTAGCTTACATAAAATATCTGGAATGTTCAAATAAAGCGTGGCATATCCGAAGTCTGCCGTTTGAGTTGACTAAACGATTGAACATTCGTAAGCTTTGGCATTACACATATTTGAATGAGAAATTAGTTTGTATAAACTTAGTTACAGATGATTATTCTTTATACACCCAGGTGGATTCAATTTTTTATGATTCGAAGGGAAGGATAACTAAACATAAACTTTATGAACACAATTATGTCTACTATGAATATGATTCTAAAAGCGGAAAATTGTCTCACAGGTGGGAGGAATTCGTTTGTGAAAATTGCGATGACCCGGGTTCATATATAATAAGCGACGAATGGTATACTTATGACTCTAAAGGACGAATGATAAAGGTGGAAGGAACGCATTACCCTGAATCCAATAGAATTGAGGATTTTATTATTGATCTAAAATATCCTGATTGATAAATTCGAGCCTCCAAACCTCCTCCACAATTACTCACGTTAAAAACTGGGAAGGATTTTACCACAATCGGCATAATGAACCAGCACCGGACAGAAAGAGAGTTGTGGAATATGTGATTGAGTGTATAGGGAGGTTGATATTATTTACTGTATACTATTAAAATAAAGTATTTTTTTCGTTTTAAAAATATAAAATGTACTACCTCAAACTTTTTATTGCTTTTTCCGCTATTGGCGTATACTTCCAAACCTATGGACAGCAGATTAAATTGGTTCAGACAAATACAGGTAAGGTCGAGCTTCATGACGTATTGATGGACAAGTACATCCTGGATGCATATCCATTCAAAGATTTAAAAGCAGTATTCAATAGATTCACAAATGACAATGCAGGATACCGGGTTAAAAAACATGATAGTGTTGAAATATTTTTTGTGTTTGGTAATTTTAAGGACTCTCTGAAGGAATGCGTTAATAATATTTCATTTCATTATGATGGTCAAAATCAAGAAGGGATAGCATCATACCTTGGGGTAAAACAATTTTCGGGGAAGATCGAAAAAGTCGCATATACCAGTTCAAACTCATTTGTCGTTTCTTTTTATTTATCAAACTATTTTCGCTACGCAGGCCATAATGGAATTATATTAATCACTCAGTACTTTGAATATGAATTTAAAACTATGGATAATAAGATAGTTGCGATTGATGTTTTTGAATCCATTAGCTCAACAGATTCAACTAAGAATAAACCAAGACATTACACTAAAAGGATGTTAATTGGATATGACAAATTTGGAATGTTGGCTTTTCAGAAATTTTATAAGGACACCACAGAAGCACCTGAAGTAAGTCTGACCTACATTTTTGATAGCTCGGGAGTACTTTTAAAGTACTTTAGCCAGACATATCCGTGCAGAAATATTGCGTGCCCAATAACATTAAACGAAGTAAAATACTATTATGAAAATGGAAAACTAATTTATACAGTAGAGGTGGTCAGGGAAACAGGAAAACCTGAACTTGATAAAGAACAATTGGATTCTATTTATCTTCTTTGCATTAATTTAAAGAATGGAAGGAAGGAATTGGAATTGGTTCGGAATGATATAAAGACTTCCGATGAAAAAGATGAGTTTATAAAAAAACGGATGGATAGTCTTGGATCCCTCTTCGATGAAATTAAGATTAGATTTGAAGGCTATCAAATTATTCGGAATGTTTATGTCAATGGAAAATTGATTTGCAAAAATAGGGTCAGGACAAACTATAGCAATGATCAACAAGTTGAAAATATAGATTCACTATTTTATGACAATTCTGGCAGGATACTTAGGTACGAAGGAGAATATTACGCTACCCTATATGAATACGATAACTCAACGGGAAAGCTCTCAAATAAAAAAGAGTACTTGAATAAAGACAAAGGTGATGTTCGAATCGAGGAATGGTATAGTTATGATAAATCCGGAAAAATGGTGCAAATTCGGATCTCTGATTATCCTAATGGAAGTAGTAAAACTTTACAATTCATGTATGACCATTAATATTCTCCGTTTAAGGTTCTTAACTGAACAGCCTTCTACTCTAATTCCTTCCCCCTACTTCCCCCAAAAATTGTATTTTTGTCCGGAAAATACACTTACTCATGAGCAGTGAAGCCGCATCAAACCTTACCTTCGACGAATTCAGGAAATTAGTGCTCAACGATTACCGCACAGCCTTCGAAAGCAGGCAGGCTTCGTTATTGGGTCGTAAGGAGGTGTTGACAGGTAAGGCAAAGTTTGGGATCTTTGGGGATGGAAAGGAAGTAGCGCAACTGGCACAAGCTAAAGCGTTTAAGAATGGAGATATACGGGCAGGCTACTACCGCGACCAGACTTTCATGTTTGCCACCGGGTTAAGTGATATCCAGAAGTTCTTCGCCCAGCTTTACGCGCATACCGATGTTGAAGCCGAACCCTCCAGCGCCGGCAGAAGCATGAATGGGCATTTCGGCACCCGTTTTTTAAATGAGGATGGAAGTTTTAGGGACCTTGTGAGTGAAAAACATTCCTCAAGTGATATTTCACCTACGGGCGGACAAATGGCAAGGGCATTGGGTTTGGCTTACGCTTCCAAGCTTTACCGAAACAACGAAGCCCTGCATCAATATAACCAGTTCACCAATCAAGGCAATGAAGTGGTTTTTGTGAATATAGGTAATGCAAGCACGAGCGAAGGCCCGTTCTTTGAAACGGTGAATGCCGCAGGTGTCTTGCAGGTACCTCTGGTGATAAGTGTCTGGGATGACGATTACGGTATTTCAGTACCGGCAAAATATCAAACCACCAAAGAAAACATAAGCGAAATATTAAAAGGCTTTCAAAGAGACGAGAGAACTCCGGGTTATGATATCCACGTAGTGAATGGCTGGGATTATGCCGAACTGTGCAGCGTTTATGCAAAAGCTGCAGAAACGGCCCGTACCGAACATGTTCCCCAGCTGGTGCATGTGCGAGAAATGACACAGCCGCAAGGGCATAGTACTTCCGGTTCACATGAACGTTATAAGAGTAAAGAACGCCTTGCATGGGAAATAGAGAATGATTGTATCAAACGCATGCGCGAATGGATGCTCGACAGCGATATTGCAAGTGAAAGCCAGGTGCAGGAATTAGAGAATAAAGCAAAGGATGATGTACTTGCTGCAAAGAAAAGATCGTTTGAAGATTTTCTAATACCGATAAAAAAGGAGATCGCTGAATTCTGTGAATTGCTCAATTCTACAGATGCTAACGCTTTTGAAACTATAGTTGCAGAACTGAAGCGCATCAACGAACCCATCCGTAAAGATATTGGCATTGCGATAAACAAAGCATTACGAATTGCAAAAGATAATTCGGCTTTGAAAACTTACAAACAGGATTTCTATAAAGCAAATGCAGAACGTTACAGTTCCTATCTCAATAGTGAAACGGATAAAGCCGCTCTTAAGATCAATGAAGTGAAACCTCAATATGATTCCGATGCCAAGATGGTAGATGGTTATCTATTGATGCAGTCGTGTTTCGATTATCACTTTTCTACGAATCCTCTTGTATTTGCATTGGGTGAAGATGTAGGAAAGATCGGGGATGTCAACCAGGGTTTCGCTGGATTGCAGGAGAAGTATGGGGAAATCAGGGTAACCGATACAGGCATTCGCGAGAATACGATTGTCGGACAAGGTTACGGAGCAGCCCAAAGGGGTTTGCGCCCGATCATCGAAATTCAGTACCTCGACTATTTATTATACGCTCTTCAGTTAATGAGTGATGATATCGCAACGTTATTATGGCGTACGAAGGGTGGACAGAAAGCGCCGGTCATTATTCGCACACGCGGGCACCGGCTGGAAGGGGTATGGCATAGTGGTTCGCCAATGGGGATGATCATTAATTCGGTGAGAGGAATACATGTATGTGTTCCGAGGAACATGACACAGGCAGCGGGAATGTATTCCTTGCTTTTGCAGGCCGATGAACCTGCATTGGTTATCGAGTGTTTGAATGGTTACCGACTGAAAGAGAAAACGCCTTCAAACATGGGACAGTATAATGTACCGCTTGGCATTCCGGAAATATTAAAAGAAGGAAGCGACGTAACATTAGTAAGTTATGGAAGCACGCTACGTGTCATTGAAGATGCAATGGAACAATTGAAAGAAAGAAATATTTCCTGCGAACTGATAGATGTCCAAACACTTTTGCCTTTTGATATCAATAAAACAATTGTCGGGAGTATTAAAAAGACAAACAAAGTAATTTTTATTGACGAAGACGTGCCAGGTGGAGCATCGGCGTACATGATGCAACAGGTGCTGGAAAAGCAGGAAGCCTATAAATACCTTGACTCCGCACCGTTAACCATCACTTCCAAACCTCATCGCCCGGCCTACGGCACCGACGGCGATTACTTCAGTAAGCCAAATGCGGAGGAGATTTATGATACGGTGGTGGGTATGATGGAGGAGTATGGAACAATTAATTAAAAATTAAAAATTAAGAATTATGGGACTAGATATTTGTTCGCTATTTTCTACCAGTACACAATACTCAATACTAACTACTCAATACTAACTACTCAATACTCAATACTAGTTTAATGCAAACCCTTAACCGTTTCCTCATCGAAAGCAGCATCCATATGCCGCTTTACAATATTATTCAATACATCATTAAACCTGCCAAGGCTTTGAGCAGGAAAATTAATATTGCCGGGTTGGAAGATATACTCGGAGAAGCTGAAGCTACCAATGTTCAGGGAGAAGAACAGAAGAAGCTCGATGTTTCTGCCAACGAAGATTTTATTAAGTCGCTTAGCGAATGTACCCATTGTGCAGCTATGATCAGTGAAGAGACGGAAGAACTGATACTGACTCCTTTCCCGAATGCGGAATACATTATTGCTTTCGACCCGGTGGATGGAAGCAGCAATATCGATGTGAATGTTTCCATCGGAACTATTTTTTCGGTGTATAAAAGAATATCTGCCAGTGGACCTCCAACTATGGAAGACTGCCTGCAACCGGGAAGAAACCAGGTAGCTGCAGGTTATATAATCTATGGTTCTTCTACTATCCTTGTTATGACAACAGGTAATGGGGTGCACTCATTCACTCTCGAGCCACATATCGATAAGTTCTACTTGTGCCAGCACGACATCAAGACACCAAAGGATGGAAAAATATATTCAATGAATGAAGGAAATTACATCAAGTTCCCTGAAGGAGTGAAGAAATATATAAAGTATTGCCAGGAAAATGATAAAGCTACGAACCGCCCTTATAGCAGCCGTTATATTGGCAGTATGGTTGCCGATTTTCACCGCAACCTTTTGAAGGGAGGGATCTTTATTTACCCAAGCACAGAAAAAGATCCTAACGGAAAGCTTCGTATGATGTACGAATGTAACCCTATGAGTTTTTTGATTGAGCAGGCAGGTGGAAGGGCTACGAACGGCATCGACCGCTTACTTGACCAGGTTCCAACGTCCCTTCACCAGCGCACTCCGATCTTTGTTGGATCAACTAATATGGTGGATAAGGCAACGGAGCTGATGCGTGAGTTTAGCGGGAAGGAAGCTTAAAGAAAGAATAGATTTAGGTTAATACTATTTTAACTAGTTAGTGGCTACTCCTGCATATGCATTCTTCAGAGCAGCGATATCTAATTTTTTCATTGGCATCAATGCCTTCATCACACGTTCAGTCTTTGTTTGATCAGTATCCTGTAACATCTCAGGTAATTCATTAGGCACTACCTGCCATGAAACTCCGAATTTATCTTTAAGCCATCCGCATTGCTGGGCCTTTTCATCTCCTCCTTCCTTAAGTTTGTTCCAATAGTAGTCTAATTCTTCCTGTTCGTTGCAACCAATGATAAATGAAATGGCTTCATTGAATTTGAAATGAGGGCCTCCGTTCAGCGCAGTGAATTTTTGTCCTTCAATAAAAAACTCTATGGTTAAAACAGTTCCCTCTGCCATGCCATGAACTTCGAAGCCTTCCTTTCCATAATAGCTAATATTGCCGATCTTGGAATTTTTAAAAATGGAGGTATAAAATTTGGCAGCATCTTCTGCTTCTTTGTTAAACCAGAGGTTTGGTGATATCTTTTGTAATGTTTGCATGATTTTTTATGATTTACCTGTTACGCCTTTCTTATCAAAAATTTTGCCAATAATACTCAAACACGTTTAAGATATTTTCAAAGGGTCATCTAAACACAGCGAGTCATCCTGGAAGCGTTTGTGTAAGAGCTTGTGCGCTGGACAACGCAGAAGGATCATTTTTATTGACTCTGGGCATTCCACGCGCTTGAACCCCATGCGCAATGCCCTTCAGCATGACGCGTTTCTGACACTTCAAAACCTGCCTTAGACTTCCTTTATTTCACCAAAAATGCTTAATATTAAAAAATTATGCAACCATTTCGGGGGTTGAAGTTAATACAACAAGAAGGACCATGACATCGGACAAGCTTTACATAATTCAAAAGGTCAAGGAAAAGGATTCGAATGCAATGCGAATACTTTATGAAGAGCATTACCAGTTCGTCCTCGATTATTGTCATCGCTACCTGATGAATTATTCTCACGCGAAGGACATGACCCAGGATATTTTTTTACATGTATTCGACAAGATAAATACCTATAAGGCCACTGGTGAGTTTGGTGCCTGGTTAAATGTGGTGTGCCGGAATTATATACTTACCTATCTCCAAAAGGAAAAGAAGAACCGCTTTGTTGCTTTCGAAGATCATTTTGAATTTGAAACGGAAGATGAAGATATTGATGTGGATGAGTTCCACGATTTCCGTAATAACCTGTCGGTGGAGGAGATATACTCACTATTAGGTGAATTGGATACAAAGAGCAGGACTATCTTTAACCTTTATGCAATTGACGGGCTTACCCATAAAGAGATCGCCGTTCAGTTGGGTATCAGCGCAGGCACAAGCAAGAGCCAGCTGAGCAGGGCAAGGGTTAAGCTTAAACAGGTGGCCCTGAAAGAAATTGAAAGGAAGAAGAAAGCCGGATTAAAAACGATAAGAGGCCTGGTAATGCTTATAACAGCTATTATCGGTATAACAATTAAAAAAATAGGTTTATGAATAATAAAATAGATAAACTTTTAAGGTATGGAGTTAATAAGCACCACTTACCCAACGACGGCCCGAAATGGGACGAACTGGAGAAGTTGATGAAACCCAAGAAACGCTGGCCATATGTTCAGATAATCAGCACAGGGGTTATACTTCTTGCTTTAAGTTTCTTTTTCAGTAATATAAATAGTACTAGTGTGGTTACTCCTCCGCCGGCTTCCGTTGATGAGAACCCACAAACAGCTTCAGGTAATTATCAATCAAACAATAACGGAGAAAGTAAAACTATTAATAGTGAAAATGCAAAGACCAGGATCATTGCCGAGAATCAACCGGCTAAGGTTCCTCACTCAACCGGTAATAATTCAATTCCTCGTTCCCAAGCATCTGACATTAATCCATCTGTTTCTATTGACGAAGGATCAGGGCATGCTGACACTAAAACAGATCTAGACAAGGACCAGAAAGCTACTGTGGAGATAATGCCATATAAGGAATTCAAGTTCCCGGTTAATAGGAAAAAGCCGGGTGAAAAAAATGTACCGGAGAAATTAAAGATGCGGGGTAAGCTTCGTTTGAAAAACCCCGAACTGCTAAGTGTGTTTGTGGGCTTTTCACCTTCTTTGATAAACAGTACAGATATAATTACAACGGATAACAAGACACATAAAAAATATGCGGACTACAGAGCAAAAGGAGAGAAGATGAGATCAGGTTTAGGTTTTGACCTTGGGTTCAAATTCTCTCCTTTCAAGAAATTAAGTATTTCAAGTGGAGTGATTTTAGAAGAGAGGTTAGAAAAAGTTGATTACCGTTTTAAACGGAATGAAGTGCCGGTTATTGATGGCAGCACAGGAGAAATTTTCGGATATATTATTCTGCAAGATACTGCCGCTGAAAAAGTAGACTATAGTGGAACAAATATTTACAGGTATGTAGGGATTCCATTGAATATACATTATCAACCTATTTCCTGGGGACGCTTTGGCTTCGGTATCAGCCTAAGTGCGAATTATCTTAAACAAAACCATTTAGAAGGCAAAACGATTAACAGGTCTACCCTGGAACTTGAGGACCTCACTTCAGGCGTTAGTACCCAGTTAAAAAGTATGTTCAATGCAGGTTGCGGAATAAATTTCAATTACAGGCTTACAAGATCTCTTTTGCTTTCAGTTAGTCCTTCCTATAAAACCCAGTTGACGAAAAACAATGCAGCAACAAGGGCGCAGCAGGCTACGTTAAGCTTAAACCTTCAGTATAAATTATTATAAAAAAACCTTTACATGAAATCACTTAAGATCATTCTAACTATTGCCTTGTGGCTTACGTTAGCAAATAAAGCAAATGCACAACTCTGGAGCCCGGTTGGTTTTCATAACAGCTATTATACTTTCGATGTCAAGGCCATAGGGAGCAACCTGTTTATAGCATCTTATAACGAGCAATCAAAGGCATCCACCATAGGAAAATGGAACGGTTTGTTTTGGTCGTACTTTCCGTCATTGAATGGCTTATCCTCTTTCACTGAGTTCCAGGATACCATGTTTGCAACAACCCATAACTGGAGCATGCAGGATACCGGTTTTCATATCTATAAGCTGTATGCCAATGCATGGCATGAGATCGTAATACCGAGTATCGATACCAATAACAGTGATGCCCGGTTATCGACGGTGAGCGGCACCATGTTCTTGCATGGGGCCTTATACAGTAAAACAAAAGGCAATGTTTCTGTGATGGAATATAGCAGTGGCTCCTGGAATTATACAGGCCCTGCGGCAAACCCGGGTATTCAGGGAAGTATTTCAAAGATATTCAAGGTAGGAAGTAAATATGTTTTTGCGAATACTTATATTGAAGGCACAACGAACTCGAATGGTCTCAAAAGCCGGGCGCTAATGTGGGATGGTTCTAACTGGTCGAAACAAAATAATGAGATCGACAGCAACGATATATTGACCATAGATAATGACACCATATTTTATATCAAAGAGTATTGGCTGAACTCCAAGCAACACTTTGAAATTAAGAAATTTATCAATGGCAGCATCTCACAGGTATTTTTAACCAACACCAACCAATTATATAACGTTCGGCTCATTACCATGAATGGGAATTATTTTCTGTATGGCACCATAGGTGGAACCGAAGGTATTTACCTCCTCAAAAACAATCAGTGGAATTTACTGCTTAAAGCATCAAGCGCACCATACCAATTAAGACTATTCGACAAGCTGAACAATCAAATTTACGCCTCTTCCGATTCCAATAAAATAATTGTGAAGCTCAGTACGAGCTTTGCTTACATAAAAGGGAATGTTTTCAAGGATGCGAACAATAACTGTACAAAGGATAATAACGAGCAAGGATTAAAGAATTCGAGGATGGTTCACCTTGCACCTGATAATGTTTCTACTTTGGTGAATTTGAATGGCGATTACTTTTTCGTGACAACTGCAGGTAGTAAGACGCTGACCACCCAAAAATTGTATCCCACAAAATACCTGATACCAAGTTCGTGTTCATCGATATCAAAGTCGGTCACAACATTTACTGACAGTATCAAAACTGTTGATTTCCCTTTGAAGGATTCTGCCAATGTAACGGATGCAGGTGTTAGGATCAGTGCGATAGGAGGGTACAGGGTGCGAAAGAATGGTAATAATGCCGTTACGGTAACCGTTGCCAATCCAGGTACTACAACCATATCTTCCGGAACTGTTGTTCTGAAATTTGATCCGTTGTTCACCGTTGTTTCTGCAAACCCTTCCTACTCCTCACTTGTAAATAATACAGCTACCTGGAACTATACTAACCTGATGGCAGACAGTATCAAGAGATTTGAAATAATTTTACAATTGAGTTCAACCGCCACAGAGGGTGACAGTGTAACCTTTAAGGCATCGATCACCCCTCACCCTGATGCTGATACTACGGATAACAAGGACAGCCTGAAGTGTAAAATCGTGAACAGCTTTGACCCTAATGACAAGCAAAATTCACCCGCATACGAGATCACCAAAGTTACTACAAGCCTTAATTACACTGTCAACTTTCAAAATACCGGAACTGCAGAAGCAATAAATGTAGTGGTGGTTGATACTGTTGATACTGATTTGCCAATTGATAAGATAGTGATCACGGGCTGGAGCACACCTGTTCGCCCGTGGATCGAAGTGAAGGATAACAGGATCCTTGTATTTACCTTCAGTAATATAATGCTGCCCGACAGTCATTCCAATGAACCTAAAAGCCATGGACATATTAGCTACCGGTTTGCTCTTACCATGCCAATGCTGGTGGGCACAATAATCAAAAACAGGGCTGATATTTACTTTGATTATAATGAACCTGTGCTAACCAATGTAACTGAGAATATTTGCGTAGAGAAGTTGGGAATAAAAACAAGCAACAACAATAACAACTTACCTATGGAAATTTATCCAAACCCGGCTAAGGATAAATTGATCATTACTCTTGACAATAAGGAAATAACCGCAGGAACGATCAGGATGTTTGACCTTAATGGTAGATTGGTTTTAACATCAGAAATGAAAAACGTTAAGGATGAGATATCCTTAAATATTGCCGGCCTTGAAAATGGAATTTACATTCTATCGATATACGATGAAAACGAATTATTAACGACCAGGAAAATTGCTGTTTTGAAATAAGAGAAGTAAACTAAAAATACCACCATCATGAAATCAATAAAAAAAATTGCCCTTGTTGTTTTCTTGCTAACATCATTTTTTAAAGTTAAGTCACAGTTAACAACTAAAGGATGGACACAAATAGGAGCCCTTGACAATAATATGCTGGTAACCGGGTTAAAGACTTTCGGTTCAGATCTGTATGCCGAATTAAGAGGACCAGGTGATACCACATCTCTTGTAGGCAAGTGGAATGGTTATTACTGGGATTATTCCACAAAGGTGAAGAGTATGTCTCTCTCTATGGCTGTATTGGATGACACTGTTTTCGCAGCATACGTAGAGTACTTTACTAAAACATTAAAAGTACATAAGCTGGTATCAGGCAAATGGGTTGATGTGCCTGTGCCTTTAATTAACGCAGCCGCTTCCGATGCCCGGCTAACTGTGGTGAATGGAGAATTATACCTGCATGGCACAATTAAAACCACAATCAATGCTGACATAGGTGTTATTAAATATAAGAACGGTATATGGTCAAATATTGGACCGGCAGGTAATCCCGGCATTACGGGATCTGTTTATTATGTGTGCAGTAATGGAGGCGAAATTCTATTTAATAATGCAAATACATTAAAAGCAAATAGTAGCGGCCTTCAAAGCAGAACCCTTTTGTGGAATGGAAGCTGGCATAAATTCAATAACGCTTTAGATAGTTTCGAGATCTTAGGCTCGGACCTGGATACTTTATTCTATGTAACATTTCCGGACACGACGGGAAAGTGCAAGTTGTTTAGACACTTTAATAACGTTATTACCAATATCAGCTATAATCTGCAATTAACCTTCTGTTGGAAATCAACTTTTCTTGCGATCAAAGGAGTATATTATTTATATGGCTATACAGGTTTAGGAAACCAGGGTATTTGTATTTTGAAGGACAAGGTATGGTACCCGGTAGCGAATTCCGGTTGGCGAACTACTCCTGCAAATTATTTCGGGAAATTTCATTCCTGTTCTTATTATGGAGGCCAGGTGGAAAAGATCAATGATAAGCTGGCTTTTATTAAAGGGAATGTCTTTAAAGATATAGACGGAAACTGCCTTAATTACGGAAACGATGTTATGCTGAAGAATACCAGAAAAATTACCATAATGCCGGATAATTTTACAACAACCATAGACAATAACGGTGATTATTTTGCAGCAGTTGATCCAGGAGTAAAAACAATTTCAGAAAGCAGGTTTTCCGGAAGCAAATATTTAATTCCTGCTTCCTGTTCTTCGAAAATAAAATCAACCACCGCTTATTATGATAGCGTTGTTATAGTGAATTTCCCATTACGTGATTCCACAGATGTTAGTGATGTGAACCTGAAACTTTTTACCCAGGGAGGCAACAGGATAAGAATGGATTTCGTTGAATTTGCAAAGATCCATGTAACCAATATCGCAACCAAGACCTTGACAGGGGATGTAAGCCTAAAGCTTGATGCAAAAGTGAAACTTATTTCCGTTTCTCCTGCATACACTTCTTACTCCGACCGGGTAATAACCTGGAGCTATTCGAACTTACAAGCTGACAGCACTATTCAATTTGAAGTAAAAGTAAAAGTCGAAGGTGGCTCATTAGGTGAATATATTAATTACTCAGCCTGGTCTAAAGTTGAAAAAGATATTGATACTACAGATAATTCAGACAGTGTGAAATGTAAGATAGTAGGCAGCTATGACCCTAATGATAAACAATGTTTCCCGGCAGATGTCATACTTCCAAACACCACCACCCTGGATTACCTTGTTAGGTTTCAAAACACCGGAACATCTGAAGCGATAAACGTTCATGTGATCGACACAATAGATACCAAACTACCGATAGAAAAGGTTGTGATTACCGGATGGAGCACAGCAACCCGTCCCCTGGTAGAAGTGAAAAACAATAATACATTGGTGTTTACGTTTGCTAACATCATGTTGCCCGACAGCCACGCTAATGAACCTCTGAGTCATGGTTATATAAGCTATAGGTTTGTATTAACGAAAGTAATGCCAATAGGAACCGTGATTAAAAACCGGGCGGATATTATTTTTGATTATAATAAGCCGGTGAAAACGAATACTACAGAAAATGTTTGTATGAATGGCCTGGGGATCTCAACAGAAGTTGATCCTGACAATTCCATCCTTGTTTATCCAAATCCTGCAAAGGATAAAATAATTATCGAACTTAAAACCGGTAAGGTTGAATTGGATAAAGCAAATATTAAACTGTATGATATGAATGGCGCTTTGGTTCTCTCTGAAAATAGCACAAATGTCGATTCACAAAAGGAATTGGATGTCCATAAATTGAATGATGGAATCTATATACTTTGCGTCTATGGTGATGCGGGCTTAATAAGCTCACAAAAGATAGCAATAATTAGGTAAGTGAAACAGATTTTGAAGGTTACACTGCACCGGGGCATGGTGCAGTGTTTTTTTTGCTATCGTTGAAATTTATTTAACCCATTTGTTTTGATGTGCCAGCGAGATCACCTGCGCTTTTGAATTAACATGAAGCTTGGTATAAATGTTGGCAATATGCTTACGGACCGTAAGCGTGCTGATGCTGATTATCTCTCCGATCCTCTTTGCATCATAACCATTCACTAAATTCTGCAAAACACTTCTTTCCCGTTCTGTAAGCAAGGTATCAATAATATTGTCATGACTCTCATGCTGCGTTTCATGAGGCTTGCTTAAGAGCCGTAATGTTTTTCGTGCAATTGCAGGGCTCATAGGAGCTCCGCCAAAATTCATCACTTCTTCAATGGCTTCGTTTATCCCGAAATAATCTTCGTGTTTCAGGAGATAACCGGAAGCTCCTGCCTGTATCGCTTCAAAAAGATTATCTTCATCTTCAAAAACTGTGAGAACAATATAATGCACGGCCTGGCTGTGGGCTTTTGCAAGCTTAATAGTTTCTATCCCATTCAAACCGGGCATTTGAATATCCATAAACACAACAGAGGGGAAATTCTCCAGGGGCATGCCTCTTATTTTTTCAAGATATTCCTGTCCTGAGGAAGCAATCACAGAAAGTTCAAGCTGGGGAAACGGTTTTATCTTCTGCAGGAAGCTGTTCTGATTTACCCGGTTGTCTTCTACCAACCCTATTCTTGTTTTTGCGGTGTTTGAATTCACGGTTTAAAATAAATTTGTTTTTTGCATTTTAAAAATACTCAATTTATAGTAGTGCCGGAAATAATTATCCTGGTTCCTGATGGTTCATTCCTTTGCCATTCAATCGTTGCACCACATTCGGCTGCGCGCTGCTTCATATTCTCGATGCCGTTGCCATGTTTCGGATTTTGAAGATCGAATCCGGTGCCGTTATCTTCAATGACGATCTTCCAGGAATTGCCACTAAAGAAATGTACTGACAGGTCAGTGCAATTGCTGTGCTTTATCGCATTGTTAACCGACTCCTTTAATACGAGAAAGAGATGTAAAATATTATTCGGAGTGAATTCGATGTCGTTGGATATCTCCTCTGTTATATGATATTTTATTGAGGGGTAATTTGCCAGAAGCTTTTGCAGCCACGATTTGAACCTGTCGGCCATGTTAGTGAAATGCAGCTTCTCGTTTTTCAAAACCCAAATGGTATCATTAAGATGATTCACCATGCCCGAAGCATTATCATCCAGGTTGGTAATTACTTCATTAGGATTATGTATGCCATCTTTCAAATATTTCACTCCAGCGCTTATCGCTGCTGCGTGAGCTCCCAGGTTATCGTGCAGATCGGCGGCGATACGTTTGCGTTCTTTCTCCTCTGCTGATAAAACAGCAGCATCCGAAAGGCTCTTCTGCTCGTTAAGCATAAACTGCATCTTACGCTTTTGCGACCACTGATAGTTTTTATAAAGAGACCAGAAAAGTAAAACGATGAGCACAATCAGTACGATCAGGCCAACGGTGATGTAACGGATCTTTGACAAGGTGTAGTTTTGTTCAATTATGGTATTTTGATTTTTTTGGTACTCATATTTCCCTTCCAGGTCGGCAATAGCTTTAGCTGAGTTGTCTCGGTACAAAGAATCCTTCAGGTCGATGAGAATTGTAAGAGTAGACGCAAGTTTGTCATTCTGTCCGCTGCACTTATAGTTCTCGGCCAATGCAGAATAAAGGTAAATGAGCTTCGGCAGTTGGTTATTATGTTCGGCTATACCTATTCCTTTTAATGCGAGTTCAATTCCTTTTTTCGTTTGGTTGTTGGAAGCATAGAAATAAGACAGCTGTCCCATATCCGAAAGCACATAGTATAAGTCACCCAAAAGTTCTCTAACGCTCAGGGCATCTTCAAGGTCTTTTTGCGCTAAGGCAGCTTCATGCTTTTTAATATAGATATCTGCCCGTATGTTTAAAGCATTCGCTTGTATTGTGAGATTCTCTCCGTTGGCTGCATACAGAAGTGCTCTATTCACCAAGATAAGCGCCGAGTCCAGTTTCTCTAAATTGTTGTAACAGGATGCAGCATTGGCGAACAAAGTGGGATGCCTGTTAAATAGCGCTTCGTTATTTGTATAATCCAATGCTTTAAAAAACCACTTATTGGCTTCTTCATTTTTTTCAAGCTCCATATTTGCCCATTGCAATAAAATGAATGACTGTACAACAAGTACCGAGTCATTTCGTTTTTCAGACTCTTCCAGCAAATGAAAAGCAAAAGCTATTGCTTCCTTATTTTGACTGCTGCGCACAAGAGCCCTGGTTTTTTCAACCTTCACCAGGGGAGCAATATCCTTGTAGATGGAATTTGATTCCATTAAGTTTAGAAGACTGTCCGACAAAGCAATTGCTTCCATAGGCTTACCTGTTTTGTTAAGGTATGTAATATGAAAGGATAGTAAACGAATGTAATTGGCAGAACTTCTATCCGTGATCAATTTTTCGCCAATAGTAAGATATGCTTTTAACGTGTCAGGTGAAATGCCGTAATATTGATTACATATCTGTAACAGGATACTCTCTCTCTCAGCTTGTGTTTTACCACTAAGATAGAAGTCCGACTTTAACCGGTTTAATATTTTCGTTTGTGCAGATGCATTGGAAAGGAACAAGCCAAATCCTATTAAGAGCATGAAACGCAAACGATAGAGACGCATGAAGCGAAAATAAGAATATGAACCGGGATTCACAGGATCATGCTTGGGTTGTCTGAGCCAGGATTCACCGGATTGAGGGATTAACTATGATTACGTTTTATGAATGGTGCAGGATAATTGCCCTAATCGAAATGAGAATTCAACATAGTTTCGAAATTAAATCCACCAGTCTTCCGCAGACTCGCGTCAGATATTCGAAGGCGTAATCATAGTCCATCCTTTTAATCCTGTGAATCCTGGTTCAGACAAAACATAGTCCATCCTTTAATCCTGTGAATCCCGGTTTAGACAATTACCACATACCTACTACAAATTAAGTATTTGGTTAACTTGACGTTAATGATAGCTTTGTATCTATGAAACACGTAATACATCTTGTTTTAATTTCCATTTTCATATTCCCGAAATTCTCACCGGCACAATGGGTTCCTACCAACGGCCCAAGTGCGGAATATTTTATTGTCATGGCTTCCATGGGAAACAATGTGTATGCCGGCTCAGGCATGAGCGGCTTGTTTCGGTCAGAGGATAACGGTTCAACCTGGGCACTGGTGAATGATGCAGGATTAAAACAATATGGTGTTTGGTCGATTGCTGTCAGCGGCAATAAAGTTTTTGCCGGCACCTATGGAGGTGGAGTATTTCTTTCAAACGATAGCGGTGCAACATGGACAGTTGTAAATAACGGGCTGACAAGTAAAACTGTTTTCACTCTTAAAGTAAATGGTTCCATTTTATACGCCGGAACAACCGGAGGCGTTTTTTATTCCAGCAACAACGGAACATCATGGACGCCCTGCACCGGATCTATAACACAAGTCTATGGAATAGTTTTCGATGGAGCTAATCTTATCGCCGGGTCATATTCATCCGGGATAAATGTGTCGACCAATAATGGGGCTACCTGGACGCAAAAGAACAACGGATTAACCAGCAACAAAGTCGATGTTCTTGTAATGGCGGGAACAAATCTTCTCGCCGGAACATGGGGAGGCGGATTATTTATTTCAACGGACAATGCAGCGACATGGACTGTGCCTTCGGGCGTTACAGGGAAGAACGTCAGGCCTATGATCGTCGTGCCTAACGGGAGTGGAGGTAATAATATATTTATGTCGAATGAAGATGGGATATTTATTTCCACCAATAATGGTGTTGCCTGGTCAAAGGTTAACGGCTTACCAAATAATTTATTTGTAAACGCATTTGGCCATTCAGGAACAAAAATCTTCGGCGGAACATATAATTCAGGCATCTTTCAATCCACGGATAATGGAACAACCTGGACATTGGCATCCAACGGTTCAGTAAATTCGGATATACGGGGGCTTATACATCATGGCAATGGATTGTTTGCAGCGGCGAATTCAGGAATAGCGAAGTCGCTGGATAATGGTGTAACCTGGACGATCTCGGCAATTGGTTTCACCTTTGTCGATATTAAAGATGTTGCTGTACATGGTTCCTATATTTTTGCCTGCCAGGAAACAGGAGGGGTCAGCCTAAGTGGAGTTTATCGCTCAGCAGATAATGGATTTACCTGGCAAAGAATGGTAAACGGGATGACAGATACGCGTGCATATACCATTTATACATCAGGAGATAAAATCTATGCCGGTACTGTTGTTGGAGCATTTGTTAGCGATGATGATGGCGCTACCTGGACGCCGGTTTCCTTACCTCTTAATTCTGTGTACAGGTTTTACTCCAACGGCACCAATTTTTTAGCATCCACATTTGCCGGAGTATATATTTCCGTTAATGGAGGATTGAATTGGAATTTAATGAATACCGGCCTTTCTTCTGCCGGGCAGATGACAGCATTCGCTTCCTCAGGTTCTACCTTATATGCCAGTAGTGGAACAGGTGTTTTCAAGTCAACAGATAATGGAGCCAACTGGACTTTATCAAGCAGCGGCATAACAAGCAATAATCTGACTGACCTTCTGGCGGTAGGAACAAAAGTTTTTGCCGCAACAGAAAACGGCATTTTTATGTCGGTCAACAATGGGGCGAACTGGACGGAGATAAGCACCGGTCTCACTAACAAATACGTAAATAGAATTGTTACTGATGGTATCACTTTATATGCCGGGCTCTCTGCAGGTGGTATATGGAAACGTCCTATATCTGAAGTAAGTTCAGGTATAGATCACTCTTCAGCAAATAAATTGGAATGGAAAGTTTATCCCAATCCTTCTCATAATTTAATTGACATAACAGGTTTGCCGGATAACTTTGACTTAAGTATTGTGGATGTAAATGGTAAAGAAGTGAATCACCTAAAAGGAAATGGAACCAATTTAGCGTTAGACGTATCTTCTTACACTAGTGGAATTTATTTTATCAAAGTTACCGGTGCTGAATATACTTCCATCCAAAAATTAATCATTAACGACTAATCATTATTTATATGCATCAAAGATTACTTCTGATTGCTTTGAATTTCATTCTCACTTGCAGCGCTTTTACACAGGTTAGATTTGTAAGGGGCTACTCTGATCAACCAATGTCGGCCTTTGGAACAACCGGAGCATTTGACCTTATCGAACTAAACGGGAATGGTTATGTCATCAGCGCCAACAAAGGCAAGTTGATCAAAACAGATCTGAATGGAGTACCATTATGGGAAAAGAAGATCTTAAGAAATAATATTGAGGCTCTCAATAGTTTTTTCCCAATACTGGCCTATGCCGATAACAATGAGTTTTATTCAGGCGGGAATTTCAATGCAGATACAATGATCATCATGAAAATCGGCGCATCAGGAAATATCCTTTGGTCGAAATCCTTTGTCGCAAAATCAATTAGTACAGGACCTTTCTCAAAAGCAAGTGACGGTGGATTGATATGTACAATGTCGAGGCAAGGATCCGGAGGAATGGCTGAAGCAATGATTCTTAAGATGGATCCGAATGGAAATATTTTGTGGCATAAAAAATATAGTGCTCCTAACCCTAATGAGAGGATCGCAATTCAGGATGCGCATTCGCTTCCCAACGGGAATATTCTTATTTCCGGCGTACACCAGGTGTCGACGACATATTACGCCTTCATCGGAATGTTGAATAGTAATGGTTCCGTTTCATGGGTCAAACAAATGGTTAATCCGGGATTATCAGGTGCTGCTGTTCCACAGGTTTGCCAGCTTGCCAATGGAAATATACGAGCGGTGATGGCTTTATTAGAAAATTCTATATACCTCTATTCTATAGATTTTGATCCTAATGGTAATTTTATAAGCGGCAATAAATATACTGGGATATCGAATAGCGTTTATGGCATATCGATCAATGCTGATGGAACAATCACAGGACACATTGTTAGTTCAGGAAGTGTTATCCGGATCAACCCTGCCGGCACCATTGACATTTCTTCTACTTTTAAATTATCAACTTTATATGTTTTACTGGAAAGGGTTATCGCAACCTCCGATAACGGCATTGCATTTACAGGAATTTACACTGTTAATCCATTCAGTGAATTCCGTTGCCTGTTTGTTAAGGCAGGAACAGACGGGACGGTTCCGGGAAATTATATGACTCCATTTACCATTCAGAAAACTTCCTATACGAATTCAACCGCTACTTCAACATTGATCGATTCTGTAGTCAGTTTGGGCATATCGCTCAATTTAACAACAGGTCCTTTCACACCGTTTTATGATACCTTATTTACACTCTCAACCGGAATTGTCGCAAACCCGAAGGGATCATTTGAATATTCATTAATGCCTAACCCGGTGAATGATATTCTTACTTTGACCGGTCCTGATAATATTTCACGCTTGCAAGTTATGGACGCTTTGGGTAAAGTAGTTTTCATGCAGGAGAATATTTCTTTTCCCTTTAAGATTGAAACAAAAAATTACCCAGAAGGAATCTATTACATACAAATGCTACCCACAATCGGAGCTGAAACACAAGTTCAAAAATTAATCATTCATCATTAAACATTAGTAATTATTTTATGGCTATTACCACGAAGATCATTCTCAAATTTCCTCACCTGGAATATAAACTGAAGATGAATGTCAATTATTTTATTTTCTTTCTTTTTAATTTAACATGCGTCACACTTAATGCCCAGGGGCCATTCCAGAGAATGTATAACCGGGGCGTACAATTGTCTGTTGGATACGGTCTCCATTGCACACGCGATGGTGGTTTTATTTTTACCGGAACAATTGATAGCTCAGGAATGGGAACAAACATGGATGTTTTCCTGGTAAGAACAAACCAGAATGGCGACACGCTTTGGACAAGAAGTTATGGAAGGCCAAAAAATGATGCCGGTGAAGCTGTCTTAGAAACTTCGGATTCCGGTTTTGTTGTTTTTGGAACCAGTTTTAATACAATTGACAGAGACTTTTATCTTGCCAAGGTCGATAAAAATGGTAATTTATTATGGAATAAAACTTACGGTGGAACAAATGATGAAGTCGGAAGGTCAATATGCCAAACATCCGACGGCGGCTTTGCTTTTACAGGTATGACTTACAGCTATACAAAAAACGGGGACTGTGATTATTATATTGTTAAAACGAATTCATCGGGCGATACACTTTGGACAAAAACTTTCGGAAATGATGATGTATCCCAGGCAAACATGATTCGGCAAACGGCTGACGGAGGTTATATCATAGGCGGGTCGCAAATGGAAGTGAATTTCTATCACCCTTTCCTTGTGAAAACCAATTCCGTTGGTGCCATACAATGGCAAAAAGTATTCGATGGTAAGATACATGACTATATCTATGATGTTATACAAACAAAAGAAGGAGGGTATATGGTCGCCGGGCAAACCAATAGTTTTGGAGCAGGGGCAATAGATGCTTATCTAATGAAATTAAAACCCAATGGTGATACATCATGGGTAAAAACCTACGGGCATTCTTCAAGTGCCGACCTGGCTAAATCTGTTTCAGAGACCGCCGATGGAGGATATATTTTTGGAGGATTTACCTATAGTTTTGGTGTAGGTGGTTCTGATATGTATATCACCAAGACTGATTCATCCGGTGTAGTGCAATGGAGTAAAGCTGTTGGCGGTCCCAACACAGAGACAGGAAATTCATTAACACTTACGAAAGACGGAGGCTACGCCATGATCGGTTATACATCAAGTTTTGGCAATAAAAAGCAATCCGCTTATCTTATTAAGTTGGATGTTAACGGCAACAGCAGCTGCCAGGGAAAAAGCGTTGGCACCATCACCGGGGTTGCCCCGTTTGATATAAAATCACCAAACACTTTCGAAAACCGGGGAGGGATACTTAAGTCCCTTACGATGTCGGAAAACAGAGGTTGTGTTATTTTCGATCCATGTGCTTCCTCAGGGTTGCCTTCTCTAAAGGAGGTGCCCTTGTTCCATGTTTTTCCTAATCCTGTGAATTCGGCAATCAATATCGAAGGCGTTGCTCAAAGCGAGATCACGATCCTGGATATGTTGGGTAAGGTAATTTACACAACTAAGGCAAACGATAGTGATTTGCAAATTAATTGTGCCGGCTACCCCGAAGGAATTTATTTCATAAAGGCTTTAAAAGGCAACGAAATATTTACTCAGAAGATAGTTATTCGGCATTAGTTCAAACAGGTGAATATACTATACAAGGCAAAGCTCGTTGTTTATCACTAAAGGCTTTTTGAGATTCTTTAGGTTTGAAGGAGGAGTAAAACCTTGAGGGTTTAAACTTCCTGAAGATTTAACAGAACCTAAAGCAAAACCCTCAAGGTTTCAATCGGCTGGAATAATCCACGGTTTATCTTCATGTTATTTTGAATTGCTTTTGATTTTAATTCGTAACATTGTATTTCACTTTTTACCTCTACCAATGATGAAAAAGATAATCTTAGCAATATTCATTTTGCTCGTCTCTTATCGTTCTTACTGTCAAACAGGTATTGATGTAACATCTATGCACTCCTCCGATAGCCAGATGAAAGCATTTCTGAGTAAATGGTCGATTGGTGGAGCCTCTATGGCGATCACCAAGAATGGAAAATTGATCTATAACCGGGCTTTTGGTTTTACGGATATAGCTAAACAACAGGCAACACAACCTTCAAACCTATTTCGGATAGCAAGTGTATCCAAACCTATTACTGCCATCGCTATTATGAAGATGATCGAGGATGGTAAGCTTAATATCAATGATACAGTATTTGGAGCAGGCAAAATCCTTGACCAGGCCTATTACTTAAGTGTTATAATAGACAGCAGGATATACAATATCACTGTTAAGCAATTGCTGGAACATACCGCCGGCTGGGATAGAGGTGTGGCATGCGATGGATATACCCATTGCGACCCGATATCTTTCCCTTTACATGTAACAAGTACACTCGGAGCTCAAAACCCTGCCGGGGATTCCGTACTTATTAAATTTCTTTTAAAGAAAGGATTAAACTCTGCTCCGGGTACCGCATATGCTTATTCAAATATCGGGTACCTGGTTTTGGGAAAAGTCATTGAGAAATTGTCAGGTATGAAATATGAGGATTATGTTGAAACCAAGATCTTTGATCCTTTAGGTTTATGCGATATGCACCTTGGCAAGAATTTACTTGCCGATAAGCAGGAACGCGAAGTGGAATATAATGCTTCCAACAGTACTTTATCCTGTTATGGTAACGGGCAAAGTGTGCCGTGGCAATATGGAGGATGGAACCTCGAAGCTATGAATGCGCATGGCGGATGGATCGCAACAGCAGCTGACCTGACGAAATTGATCTTAGCCGTTGATAAATATTCAACCTTCCCTGATATTTTAACTTCTGCAAGTATTACAACAATGACGACCCCTTCTTCTGTTAATGCATATTATGCTAAAGGATGGTCGGTGAATACCTTTGGTAACTGGTGGCATACAGGCAGCCTTGATGGGACAGCAACATTTATTGCCAGGACATCCGGTGGTTATACCTGGGCGATATTACTGAATTCAAGAAGCACGGCAAGTAATGCTTTCTGGAGTGACCTGGATGCTCTGCCCTGGGATTGTATAGCGGCCACTTCATCATTCCCGACTCATAATTTATATCCACCAACCCTTAATGTAAGTTCCCTCAATGCTGTTGTAGCAAGTCAAACCTCAGCCACTCTTACCTGGTCGGCAGGGGATGGGGATGGAAGAATAATTGTGGCTACGGAACTTTCATCTCTAAAAGATTTTCCGGAAGACGGTAATAGTTATGCCGGCAACAGTACCTATGGAAGTGGAAGCAAGATCGGTAACTCTACTTATGTTGTATATAAAGGGCAGGGTAATACAACCACCGTCACCAATCTTGACAAGACAAAAACATATTTGTTCAGTGGTTTCGAATATTTTAAAAATAGCTTCTCGGGCAATTACGAAATTTATAAGATGGGTTGCAGAAGTTCGGTAAGTGTAAATACAGCTCCTGCAGGAATTAAAACGTCTAGTATAAATTCTTCAATACGATTGTTCCCGGATCCTTCAAGTAATATAATTAATGTAAGCAGCGACAGGTTTACCGGGGAAGTAAATATCAGAATTACCGATCTCTTAGGTAAAGTCGTTTTAGACAGATCCAATATCTCGATGGATAATCTTCAACTCAATATCTCCGGATATGATACAGGAGTATATTACCTGGAAATTTCAGAAGGGGCGAAGGTGGAGAGGGTGAGGTTTGTGAAAAACTAAATATCATTATTATAAGAGAATTTCCTCTAAGAAAAAGGAAACGGACGGTTAACGCCAATAGACCACAATGAAGGACAGTACCTTTGTTCTACGTGGATTTGTTATTCTCCAATTTGTTTGTTTTTTAGTAGTTTTGTCCTTCAATTTAACAACATAACATCATGATAAGATTTATTACTTCTTTACTTTTACTGCTTACAGTGACTGGCATTAATGCTCAAACCATTGTCAAGAATATTAACCCCGGTGCTGCTAGTTCAGGTCCTTACCCGATGGCTTCTATCGGAGGAAAGATGATTTTTTATGCCAGCGACGGTACAAACGGATATGAAGTTTGGGTTTCAGACGGCACTTTAGCCGGTACCACCCTATTATTAGACCTTTATCCCGGCGCTACCGGTTCATTGATTGATTTCGGTTCAGCAACTTATAATGGTAAATTCTATTTCGGGGCCAATGATGGCAGCAACGGATACGAATTATGGTCGACCGACGGTACAACAGCAGGTACTGCAATGGTTAAGAACATTAACCCGGCGGCAGGTAATGGTTTTTATGCTTCTCAAATGGTAGTCTTTGGTGGCAAATTATATTTCGCCGCTAACGATGGAACAAACGGAACAGAATTATGGGTATCGGATGGCACATCGGCTGGTACCACCATTGTAAAAAATATTAATTCAGGAATAAATTCTTCCAATCCATCAAGGTTCACTGTAGCTCTTGGGAAACTATTTTTTATTGCTGACGACGGAACATCGGGAACTGAGCTTTGGAAAACTGATGGGACTACTGCTAACACCGTAAAGGTGGGTGACATTGCCTCAGGATCTACCGGTAGTAATCCGGGTTACCTGGTGGAGATGAACGGTTATATTTATTTTTCAGCAACAGCATCTGCTACAGAAGGAACTGAATTATGGAGAAGTGATGGTTCAGTTTTGGAGTTGGTGAAGAATATAAATACTGCATCCGGTACAAGTTCTACACCTGGTTTTTTAACACCAATAGGAAATACGCTTTATTTTGTTGCCACTGAAGCTTCAACCGGTACTGAATTATGGATGTCGGATGGTACATCTGCCAATACTGTTATCGTAAAAAATATTGCCCCTGGCACAACAAGCTCTTCTCCATATCCTATAGGCGTATTGAACAACAAGCTTCTTTTGGCAGCCAACGACGCAACTACCGGATTGGAACTGTGGACATCTGATGGTACAGCGGCCGGTACAGTGAAAATAATGGATATAAATTCAGGAAGTGGAAATGGGTTTATGAATAACGTTGCAAGTTATGCTTACGTAAATTCAAAACTGATTCCTTTTACCAATATCGTAAATAATGTTTACTATTTTGCCGGAAACGACGGAACAAACGGAACGGAACTTTGGAAGACCGATGGTACAAGTGCCGGTACGGTTATGTTAAATCAAATCAGTCCAAGTACAGGTTCGGCAAATATCAACTGGATCTTTATTACAGACAATACTAAGGTTTGGTTGAGTGCAACAGACGGAAGCGTTGGAATGGAATTATATAAATATGATATATCAGGAGGATCAGGGATCAATTCTACTGTTGCCAACAGAAGCATGAGTATTTATCCTAACCCATCCAATGATCACATAAATATTACCACAAAAGGATTAACCACCATTTATGATATGAATGGAAAAGTGGTAGAGACTTTTGAAAACAATGGAACATCACACAGCACAATTAATTATCCTGCAGGGATATATATTGTGAATACAATTAGTGATGACAAATTATATAGCACAAGGTTTATTAAGAACTAATACTATTCTATTTAGTTTAAAAAAATGCCCCGGAATTTTCCGGGGCATTTTTTTTGTGTCTCAGTTTTATTTTTTTTAGTTTCATCGATACGCTCTAAATTACAAAAGGCTTGAGTATTGATATAGGTGAACTTGTCAATTAGGAACCAATGCCATTGCTACATTCGTTAACTGCCTTTCAACCATTGCTGGACTCAAGTTCGTGACTTATTTCTTAAATACTGCCTTTGTCATTTAGAGCGTAGCGATGAAACTTATTCTAATTCATCATTGAAAAATTTCCATTTCGGGTTAAACATTTCAATAAGTTTTACTTTCTTTTCTCTTGACCATCTTTTTAATTCTGTTTCTCTTTCAATGGCTCTATTAATATATTTAAAGTGTTCCCAATACACGAGGAAATAGGCATTATACTTGCCTGCAAAATGCTTCTTTACTGTTTTGGAATCTAATTCATGCTCAGTTACCCGCCGCTTCAAATCATTTGTAACACCAATATAAAACCTTTTTGGTTATATTAGTCACAATATAGACGAAGAAATTGTAGTTACCGTAGAATTTCATAAATTTTTTTTGCAAATATAAAAAGAAATTCAGATTCCTCTCTTCGCTCAGAATGACAAAGGCAGTAGATACGATTTAAGTCAAGCGTAAGAGTTCAGCGGCTTAGGCTAAATAAGCTAGGATTACTAAAGCTGAAAAAATCTTCATAGTCCTAAAGTTTGACTTTATCGGTCCTCTTTTTATTATTCGGAGTAGAGCAATAAAGTTTAATAATTCTGAATCAATTTCATAATTATTAAGCGTACTTTCTCTTCCTCACCGCCGCATTCACAAATCCAAAAATAATTACGATCAATATCGGAACAACTATATTTATAAGTTGCCATTGGGTTTGCTCTTCCTTTACTTTGTCTTTGTTAAGCATTCGTAAAGCGATTTCCCGGTTGCGCAGCTCAATTATCCCTGCATCATCACAGAGGTAATCAATGCAGTTAAGAACAAACTTTTTATTCCCGAAAGTTTGACGGCTGAAACCATCATAACCTAAAGGGAAAACCTGCCCCGTGCTTTTGCTGAAGTGGTTCCGGATAATATCTCCATCGCTTACAACGATCATTTTGTTGTTATCCACCTTCTCAATGAATTGCAGTTCATTACTTACGGTATCCTTTAACTTCCTGTTGGCAAAAACAGATTCAAAACTTCCTTCCAGTAAAACAGCAACGGGATTATCGGGATGGTTGAAAGAACTGACCGATGTCTTTTCATTGATCATTTTTAAGTCGACAAAAGCCGGTGAACTGATGACTTTGGAGGCTTGTGAAGACTGTAATAAGATAGTCTTGGTAGTCCGGGTGCTTGTGGTAAGACTTATGCTGCTGGCAAACTTTCCCCAAACCAGGTCCATATTTTTCACAATTGGATGAGAGCTTAATGAACCGAACAAAGGATAAAAAACCCAGGGCACCAAAGCTTTGTTGCCTTTACCCGTTTGCGTATTCGCCAGCACCGGCGTGACATTACAGGTCAGGTCTTCTATAAGATCATTATTCAGCTTAACACCATATTTAAAAAGCTGATCTTCCAGGTTTAACTCGTAAGGAATGGAAGTGAATGAAGAATTTGGGTTACGTGTGCTGTCCATATCCGCGATCATCGGATCAATAAACCATAACATCTTGCCCCCGTTCATCACATATTGATCCAGCTTGTATTTATCGTATTCTGTGAATTTGACGGTTGGCCTTGCAATAACAATACCTGCATATTCTTTCAGCCTTGTCAGTGTCTGTGCGGTCATATCAAGTCGCTCAATAGCATAGAAATCCTCCAGCTCATCCATGATATCAGCCACATCATATTTCCCTAATTCACCATGGCCGATAAGAAAGGCTAGCTTCTTCTTTTGTGTTGTGGTGCATTTACGAAGGACATTGGATAATTCAAATTCAATATTCTCTATGGCACTGTTTATCTCTTCGGAATTCTGGCTTTCCTCATCAATTTGCGAATTGCGCATAAAATTGACAGGCACTTCTTTTCCTTTATAATAAAATGATGCACTTGGAAAAAGAACCCGGTATTCCAATTGGTTCTCACCCTGTACCCTTACATTTTTAGGTATCATACCTTTTCCAAGAAACTGATCCACTACATCTCTTTTTGATTTTTCGTCAAGTCCTTCGATAGGATCAATAAATGCATAATCGATCGGAAATTTAGAATATTGATTGAGCTCATTGAGATAATCTGCAATTGCAATGCGAAGCCGTTTATAGTTTGCAGGCAGGTTGCCTTCAAGGTATATTTTCACAGTCACCTGGTCATCCAGTTTTTTAGCAAGGTTTGCTGTCGTCTGAGATAAGGTGAAACGTTTTTCCTGGGTAAGGTCAAAACGATGGTAAAAGAAAGTGCTAAGCCAATTCACCACAGCAAGCACTGCAATGAGCATGATCAGCTCAATCCCTGAAACATATTTCTGATTCCTTCTCTTCAAATTATATTAATGCGTCTCTCAATTAACAATTTACAATTCATAATTTTTGATTTTACCATTTCCTGCTCTCCAACTTTGTCTTCGTCAACCACAAAAATAAAATCGTCGTGCTGATAAAATATACCAGGTCACGTGTATCCAGTACCCCACGGCTTATCGACTGATAATGGGAGTTTATCCCGATCCATTGCACATAATAATCAAATCCGCTGAAAATGCTCACACTGCTTAAAAGGTCGAACGCGATATACATGATCAGGCAAAAGAAAAATGAAAGTATGAATGCAACTATCGTATTATCGGTAAGCGAAGAGGAAAACAATCCTATGCTGACATAAATGCTTCCCAGCCATAACAAGCCCATATAAGAACCCCAGGTGGCGCCGGTATCAATATTGCCCTCCGGTTCACCTAGTTGGTAAACGGTATAAAAATAAATAAGCGTTGGAAGGAGGGCTAAAGCTACTAAGACAAGTCCTGCGAAATATTTACCAAGAACGATCTGCATATCCGTGATCGGTTTGGTGATAAGTATCTCAAGTGTTCCGGCTTTCTTTTCTTCACTGAAGCTGCGCATCGTTATGGCGCTGATCAAAAAAATCAAAACTGTGGGCGCCCAGAAGAAGAGTATGTCGAGGTTGCTATATCCTACTTCAAATGTATTGTTCTTGAAAACCCACATCAGCAAGCCGGTGATGATCAGGAAAACGATGATCACAATATATGCGATAAGGGAACTGAAGAACCCACGTATCTCTTTTAAGAAAACAGGTATCATCGGTTGCCGGGATTTGTAAGTTGTTTGAAGATCTCTTCCAGGCTCTGTTGTTCCAGCTGCATATTTATGATCGCTACTCCTGACTGGGCCATTTTAAAGAATATTTGTTCGCGTATATCTGAAGTACATTCCAGTTCGTATTTACTATTGCCTGTATGATTTACCTGCTGGACGCCCGGAATTTCTTTTAATAGTTTTAAATCAATGTCTTTATTCAATTGTAGTTTGATGATGTTTTTTGTTTTCCCGGCAGATTGCAGGCTTTGTACATTATCATTGGCCACTATGGTTCCTTTATTGATGATAATTACCTTATCACATATTGCCTGGACTTCCTGCATAATATGTGTCGACAGGATCACCGTTTTATCTTTCCCAAATTCCTTTATCACGTTGCGAATCTCCACGATCTGGTTTGGATCCAGTCCTGAAGTTGGTTCATCCAATACCAAAACCCTGGGATCATGCAGTAAAGCTTGTGCCAGGCCCACACGCTGCCGGTAACCTTTAGAAAGTTGCCCGATCTTCTTTTTATACTCCGGGGTGAGCCCGACTTTAGAAATGATCTCTTTGACTCTTTCTTCTTTTTTATCCAGCTTGAAAACACCGGCACAGAAAAGAAGGTATTCTTTAACATAAACGTCGAGGTAAAGAGGATTATGTTCCGGCAGGTAACCTACTCTTCTTTTCACTTCTAAGGGATGCTTCTCCACGTTAAATCCAGCCACCCAGCTTTCACCTGATGTAGGAGGGAGGAACCCGGTAAGCATCTTCATGGTGGTGGATTTCCCAGCCCCGTTAGGCCCCAGGAATCCAACGATCTCGCCTTGCCCTATCTCAAAATTAATGGAATTTACAGCTACCTGCTCCCCGAAGATCTTTTTTAAATTTATGACTTTTACTGACACAATTTGAATGCGTGAAAATAAGGTATTAATGTTTAAAATAAAATAGCCGCTAATTAGTAGGTGATAAATTCATGCCACAGATTCACAGATTGGATTCTTTGAGATTAACACAGATTATTGCACATATTGTTTCATTAAGGAATCTGAGTCAATCTGTATTAATTGTATTTGAAAATCTGTGAATCTGTGGCATGGATCTATTTCACTTTCTTACACCAAACAGCGACCGGTTTCTTCTCAGCGTTATTATAACAGAACAAATACCAATCACCTCCGTCTTTTAACTTTAGTTGTTTCTTTACATCTTCAGGCTTCCAGAAAAAGTTTCTGCAACTTATGTTGGCCTGGGTTATTTTATTCTCTCTTATAAAATCGTTTAAAGACTCTTTTTTATATGCCATTACATTTTCCATTTGAAAAAGCCGGCCTTGCAAATCATCTTTGTATTCATCTGTTGTAAAATAGAACCCATTTGGGAATAAGGGTCTTAAATTATTTTTAAAGGCATATTCCCAACCAAGCCTGCTCTTAATTAATGCAACGTTAGGTTCGAAGAAATATTTTAAAGGTTGAGATTGTATTAAATTCCGATGAGTGCTACCTGAAGTAAAGCTATGCGTTTGACCGGGCGCAATATTTGTGGCGGTAAATGAAACAGTTTGTTCCTCTTTTTTAAGACAGACCAGGATTTCCTTCATCTCATTCATTTGTGCTATACAAATTACCTTTGCAACATTCGGGCTAAAACTATTTACAATTAAGGATAGATCAACCATTGGAGACAACTTGATCCACACCTCTTTTGCTCTTTCGAGTAAAATACTTTTTAATTCCAGCACATCGGGGCTGAAGAGTTTCAAGTCAAATAATTCTCTTCCTTTACCGGCCCTGCGATCAGGATCGACATAAATAATATCAAATTTCCTTTTGTCTCCTGTAAGGAAGCTCTCAATCGGGGTGTGAACTATTTCTGCATTGAAATCGTGCAGTTTGAAATTATGCTTTAGTACAAAGTAATGGTCGCGGTCAGCTTCAAGGCAAACCACGTTCTTAAAATTCTTACTGATAAGGAATGAATCAATTCCCAAACCGGTGGTGGCGTCAAGTAATGTGTTTCCCTTTATAAGGCTTGCTTTATATTTTGCAACTTCTTCATGTGTGCTCTGCTCATAGAGCTTGGGCAAAAGAACTGTTGCCGGTTTGAGAAAGCTTTTTATTTTCCTGTTTGCCTTTTGACGCAATGCTACCTGTTGCGAAACCACCGCAATATCGAAATCTACCTTGCCCCTGAATTTCAGGCTAAGCTCTTCCGCATCATCCTTTTCATGAGCAGTAATAAATTGCTGCACATTGGGCTTAAGCATTAATTCGATAAGCTGTTCCGCCTTATTCACATTTCTTTTGAGGCAACGAAATAATAATCTTTCCGTGAATAGAAGGTTGCGCTGAATTCTTCCATGGTAAGCGGTTTTTTAATTGAGGCAAAGCTTTTGAGGGTGAATACGAATAAGCCACAGGAATCACGCAAGAAAGTATAGACCTCTTCGGGCGTTGTTTCATAATAATCGCTTGCCCCGAGCCCATGTTCAAAAATGATAACCGGGCGGCATCGCCTGATGGTATTTATTGCTCCCTGGAGTACTTGTAATTCGGCACCTTCTACATCAATCTTTATCAGGTCTACTCTAATATTTTGAGGGATGATCATATCCAACTCGGCCATTCTGACTTTTATCTTTTCAAGTTCAACTACCTTCTTATCATAGTCGCGCTCCAAAAAACCGCTGTATGCAGGGTTATTCTTTACAAAGGTGAACTCCGTTTCCCCGGCTTTGTTACTAAGGGCATAATTATGGAGTGAAACATTTCTTCCCTCATATTTTTTCAAAAGTGATTGAAAAAAAGAGGGGAGAGGTTCAAAAGCAAAATGTCTTCCTTCCGGTGCATATTTTAAAAAAAGATCCAGTATCTCACCTTTATGGCAACCTACATCTACTGCATTACTCGCAGGTTTTAATACAGAACGGAATATTTTCTCACTTAACCGGTCGTATTCTAAGTTTTTCGTTACGTCGAATTTAAGGCCTATCAGTACCTTACGTAAAGATTTTTTTATGGATTGCATTAATCTCATGATGCTGAAGCCCGGGTACTTATGTTTAGAGAGAAGGGCAAAAATAAGAATATTCCTTATTTGACAGGAAATACTAGAAGGAGTTCTTCTAGTCCTTAATGAACTTTTGAGTTGAGCTTATGTTGTTCTCAATGACCTGTAAAAAGTAAATGCCTTTTTCAAATTCCGAAAGATCGACGTGAACATTATTTGAATCTTTAACTTTGGAGGAATATATCTCTTCACCAAGAACATTTAATATTCTGATCTCAGCATTGGGTACCTCACCTGTGAATTGAATGTTCAGGTTGCTGCCTGCAGGATTTGGAAAAAGAACAGGGGAGAGATATCCTTGTGATGAAGGTTCTGAAATACCTGTTGAAACGGTATAAGTTCCCATGCGAAATTTAACTGTACCTGAATTATCGTCTTCCCATACTACGCATATCTTACCGTCCTTCATTGTTACGTCGGCATTGGTTATATCACCCAGGTCTACGGTGTCGAATACTCCAAAGCCTTTTGCAATATTATTTGTGAAAAGAAGAGGCAGCTGAGAAATCCCATTTACATTCTGTTTCCATACTATGGCAACGGCATTACCATCACCGGCGATCCTTGGATAATTTTGTTGAGTTAGACCGGTAATATTCCCGGTAAGTTTTGATACAGAGAGTGCTCCACCACTTAATGATGTTCTGCTTAGGTAAGTTCTGTAACTCCCACTTCCGCTCAGGAAAACAGTGTACAATGAATCCCCGATAATTATAGCATCAGGGCCGCTTGATGGGCAGGAGTTGATCATCCAATTCGTATTGTCCACCATAAAACCATTATTAAAGGAGGTACTCCCATTGGTGGAAACACCAGTCCACATATCTCTTTTATTACTTAAGTTATCCCTGTAAACAATTGCCGACCTGGTACCGGAAAGTGCCAATGAGGCCGGACAGCAATCGCAAACTTCAGAAGCAGGGCCGCTATGGCCGCTTGCCTTTACATCCGTTTTAAAAGTCATCCCGTAATCTGTTGATCTTGTTATAACCCATCTTGAATCCATAAATGAGGAATTGAATTTCATGAATCCAACCACAGGATTACCTGTTTCATCTATCGCTACTGTCGGGAAACGCGACATGCTATCGGCTATGAAATCAACGCGTACCGGAGCGGAGAAACTAGTTCCACCATTAAAAGAGCGGACAATATAAATATGATTCGTGTCGGAAGCTTCCGGCATACGTTTCATTACCACATACACCGTATCTCCTTTGGAAGCTATATCAGGTCCCATCCAGGTTGCTGAAGAAGACATTAGCCATGATGGATTTAATTTAACAGGAGTAGTGAATGCTGTTCCGTTCCATTTTGAAAAGAAAAGCGCCCCATCCGACATCCTTCCCCAGATAACCATAGGGTTTCCTGCTTTATCCATGGTAACGCGCGGATGCATATTGCTGTATGTATTTGCCGATATGTTCATTCCCATTGTCCAGGTAACTTTATTTTGAGCCTGAACCAGGACAAGAGCAAAAATGAAAGTAAGACTTAGTAAAATTGACCGTTGCATATTTTTTTAATTATTGTTTTATGAATCTCTGTGTAAAGGTTTTCCCGCTACGTAAGCCATCTTCTGTTTTTACTTCTATCAGATATACTCCACCTGGGAATGTTGAAACGTCCAAACTCGTCTTAGCGATATTAGCCACATCACCTGAGAAAACAGTTTCTCCAAGTATATTCATTATTTTAATTTCATAATGTCCATCCGGCTCAAGGAACTCAAGTGTAAGTGTATTTAAAGAAGGATTTGGATAAAAAGAGAAATTATGTTGTATTGAAACATTCATTCCATCGGAAGTTGTATCCACTACGATAAAGCTTCCCATCATGCCGTCATCTTCGTGGTGAAGCAGGTGGCAATGGTACATATACGGTGTATGGCTATCCGTAAAATCTTCGAACTTTGTAATAAATTCAACATACTGGTTTGGCATAACGAACACCACGTCTTTCTTTCCTCTTTCATGTTTTGGAACGGCGCCCCCATTTACACTAACCAGGTAAAAGTGCATATCATGAATATGGAACGGATGTGCGATGCTCGTGTTGTTAGTGACCCTCCACTTTTCAATATTATTCAGGGTGATTATCGCATTGATCTTATGAATATCGAAATGGGCTCCGTTAATATTGAAGGGCCCCATTACTTGTCCCATAGCACTATTCGGAGTATCCGGCTGCATTATAATATTCCGGGTATTCGTAAAATCACTCCATAGAATATTTTTTGTAAGCCTGGTTGGAATTGTTGTAACTGCGTTAGGTGTTGCAGGTCCAATATTTATCTTAAGCACTTCAAAATCTTTACCGTTCAAAGGGTTAAGGTCGTATTCAGGAATAGTACCGCCTAATGAACCTTTCACTATATACGCCCCGTAAATACCATTTGGAAATTCAGAGCTAAAGCTTTTCAGTGTTATACTCTGCCCCTGCATTCCTGTCAGATCCACAAGAATCTCTGCTCTTTCCCCGGGACTAAGACGCACCCTTGTCAAAGTAACAGCACTATCCAAAAGCCCACCATCGCCGGCAATCATGGAAAAAGATTTGTTTCCGGTAAAGCCAAAGTTAAAAGTACGCATCGAGGCTCCGTTAACTATGCGTAGGCGTATAACTTGAGCTGGTGCTGCCACATAAGGATTCACAGTTCCGTTTACACAAACAGCCGTATCGCCTTCGGTCGCAATTGCGATCTGGTTCAGGACATCAAATGCCTTGGTTTGAACTATTAAAGGGAAATCATCAATTCCATAATTCCTGGGTAAGTCCAAAGAATCTTCTGTACTGTCGGTTACGATGATCATACCCGCAATACCTTTGGAAACATGGAGGTCGGTTTTATTGTCGCCATGAGGATGATACCAATAGGAGGCAGCAGAGTTAAGGATCCGGAATTGCGGGCTCCATGTGATTCCCTGGTTGATGACCTGGTGCGGTCCACCATCGGCCATTGCGGGTACATGCAATCCATGCCAATGAAGCGTAGTTGAATTGCCGGAACCAACAAGGTTGTTTTTTACATTCATTGTCACCAGATCCCATTTTCGTACCATTAGGGTAGGCGCCATGATCGTCCCATTGATTCCAAACGTAGGTGTGTTTATTCCCGGGTAAAACTGAGTTATCCCGTTTTGTATAAACAGATTAAATGTTGGCCCGGTAAGGGCAGGTGGAATGTATAAAGGATTCTGGGAAAAGAGTAAACAGGAATAAAAAAGGCTGCTCAATAAAATAAATTTTCTTTTCATCTCTCTTAACTAGTGTTGAATAATAATTCGTTTAGTGCGTAATAATTTTTCCTTCTCATAAATGGAAAGGAAATAAACTCCATCAGTTTGTGTTTCGGTTGGAAGGAAGAAAACGGGTGAGTCGCAATTATTCTTATAAACTACCTTACCTGTATAGTCCGTCAGATAAACGGTATATCGTTTTATATCAGATGGAACATTTATTTGAATAAAACTATTGGCAGGATTAGATAGTATCGTTATAATACTGCCAGGGTCTCCTGACCTAATACCTGTTGAGTTAGTTGCCGTAAAAATATAGGTCAATGTATCTGTAAAGGAAGGCTTTTTTATATCCCATACCAGGTATCGAACGATCGAGGTCCCATAATTGACATGAGCCGTAATATGCATCAGAAGGTAGGCCGAGTCTCCGGGCTTTACCGGGTTCATTATGCCGCTATCTGATAGAACGGTATTGCAGAAACGATTGTCGCAATCCGATACATCCCAGTTAGACGGAACTATATCACTTAGCCTTTTCCACTTTAGTTTTATCGTATCGCTGGAAATATTAACCTGGTTTATGGTTAGAGTTTGAAGGTCTTCTAATCCTCCGGTCAGTTGAATTGTATCGTTGGGAAATAAGGAATAGGTTTTTTGTCCGCTGCAAACTGTCGTGGTTCCAAAGACGATGCAGATCAATAAGCCCAGGTATTTTATTTGGTTCATCTTAATGAACGATCTTCAGCTTTTGAGTGAAGATAGTTCCATTCACCTGGAGGCGAACAAGGTATAGCCCGGAAGGCAAACCTTCCGTATTTATGTCTTTCCTGAAAACTCCTTCCGGCTTCTCATCGGCTGAACTCATTACCTGCTTACCTGCCATATCAAACATGGTAATATTGACGTTGGCCCTACCGGTAGTATTCAGGGTAATAGTGAAATTGTTCTGGGCCGGATTAGGACTCATCTCAAAAGATGGGGTTGAATTTCCCTCCCTGATGCCGGTTGTGCTATTCATAAGCGCTAAAATAGAGTCACGCATGATGCTGGTATCGCTCGGGCTATAGCTTAAGGTGGAGAACATTACCCTGTGATTTTTCCCTCCCAATAAAACTACCGTTGGCATTCCAAAGCCACCGTAATGAGCTACCTGTGTTGCACCACTGTCGAACGGAGCATATAAGGTAAGGCCGTTGGAAGAAACCCAGGAAGCCGTATAGTTACAAGAGGTAACATTATTATAAGGTATGGCGTAAGCGGTGATCCGTCCAGGATGCGATTTTAGAATGTTGTTGGCCATAGCCTGTATCTGCTGTGCAGGAGGTGGACATGAACCACAGCTTGACATAAAGAAATGGATCAAGACAGCTTTATTGGCATCAAGGTCAGCAAAGAGGTCATGGTAATTGCCATTACAGTCCAGGCCTTTTAATTGCATGGCGGTTTGCGATTTGGAAACCGTTGCAGTAAAAATAAAAACTAATGATAGGTAGAGAACTTTTCTCATTGGAATATATTGTTTAGTTATGAAATAGAATTGGCAGTTATTTAGAGTGCATTTGAAAGGTTTAGCTCTTTCAATTCACTCTACGCAAATCTACATTTTCTTCCCAAGAATTCAAAATGATATCTACCGACTTTATCGCCTGATTCAATATATTTGCATTGTGAGAGTTCTATCCTTCATAATGGCTTTTCTTGTGCTGTTCCTGTCTTCGGAACGCGCGCTAGCCATGTTTGAACAAAAGGAAGAGATCGAATGTTGCAGTAGTTGCCATAATGATGACAATGTACCGGAAGAAAAGGGGCAAGGCGATAACCCTTGTAGCGACAATTGTAATCCTTTTCAACCCTGTGCTTCTTGTACGGGATATACAATTGATTTCAGAACCTTCACTCTTATAAGTCCAATAGAAAGAAAGTCTGGAGCATTTATTTTTGAACAGCAATCTTACTTTCATTTCTTTGCCGACGTTTGGCAGCCTCCTAAAATAGCCTAACTATTTCTTAACGTTATAAATCATAAGCACATCGTGTTTATGGTGCTGTGCATTTCAATGCGCGTATAATTCTATTTTTAATTTAATAACATTCAAAATGAACCGTATAATTTCAATTTTAATTGTATTGCTCGCTATTACTAATTGTAATACAGCCTTGAGCCAGGCTACTGCCGACTCTTTAAAAACCGTTACGATCAAAGTAAGCGGCATTACCTGTAATGGGGATATGACCGTGATCAAAAAGAAACTTATAAATCGTGACGGTATTGATGAAGTAAGTTTTACAGAAGCTAAAAAAGGGGAGGTAACCTTCACGGTGAAATATCATAGCTCAATAACAAATGAAAAGCAGATCCGTGAATGGATCGAGGCTGCACCAAGCTGCGATAACCCGGACTTGTATCCTTATAAAACGAAAACGATTAAAGCGGATAACCCTAAATGAAAAAAGTTATAACAGCACTTTTCTTTTTAGGCTTTCTGCTTTCTGCCGGTGCACAGACCTTATCGGGTAAAGTGTTCGGGCAAGCAGGGGCCGACAAAGAGATATTGCCCGGCGCATTACTGGTATGGTCGGGTACTACTATCGGCGCAACAACGAATGAAAATGGTGTATTCGCCATAAGTTTAGCAGGAGTTGCAGATAAGCGGCTGATTGTATCCTGCATAGGTTATGTAACGGATACTGTCGTCGTTGGAGAGCAAACCTACATAAGTATAACATTACAGCCGGGTCAAAAGACTTTGGATGATGTATCTGTACAAGGTGATAAAGTAGTTAAGACAGAAGTCATATCGCAAAAGGAGCTAACAAAGTCGGCGTGTTGCGATATGGCAGGTTGTTTTGAGACCCAGGCAAGCGTTCAACCACAAACAACCAATATACTTACCAATTCCAAGGAGCTTCGGATATTGGGACTTTCGGGCGTTTACAACCAAATACTTTTTGATGGGATGCCTTTGATACAAGGCCTAACATACACGTATGGTATAAGCAGTTATCCGGGTACACTTGTTGACAACATTTATGTATCCAAAGGAGCCAACTCAGTTTTGCAAGGTTATGAAAGTATTAGCGGGCAGATAAATATAGAGCCAAAAATGCCTGATGAAACTGAGAGATTACTTTTAAACGCGTACATAAATAGTTTCATGGAAAAGCATTTCAACCTGAACTATGCAACCATGGTAGGGAAAAAGAAGAAATGGAGCACTATCCTGGCCGTGCATTCAGTTCAACCTGCCGGCAAATTCGATAAGGATAAGGATAAGTTCTTAGACCTTCCGTTGCTTACCAGGTACATGGTTTATAACCGTTGGAAATATGGCGACGAAAAGAAAAAGGGATTTTATTCTCATATTGGTCTGCGTTTTTTAAATGAAAGAAGAATTGGTGGCCAGGTTTCCTTTGATCCAGAGTCAGAAAAGGGAAGCACAACTGTTTATGGGCAAACCGTTAGTTATAATCAACCTGAATTCTATACTAAATCAGGATATCGCATTAATGATAACAGCGCCCTCGTACTAATTGCTTCCTCCTTTTACCAAAAACAAAACTCCTGGTTTGGTACAGTAAAGTATAATGCCGAACAGGTCAATGCCTATGCTAACCTGCAACACGAATTAGTATGGAAGGAAAAGCATTTACTAAAATATGGTGCGAGTTTCAGGTACCAGTCGATTGAAGAGAATATCAGTTTCTCTAATTCTGCTTTATCCAGGACTTATGCCGGGCAATACAACACGATGCAGATTGTTCCCGGTGTGTTTGTCGAGAATGTATTCCATTGGAACAACGATAAACTAGTTTGGATAATGGGAGCAAGGCTTGATCGTCACCAGGAGTTTGGCTATTTCTTTACTCCAAGGACTCTGTTGAAATATGCCATAGATAAAGACAATACCGTGCGGGCTTCCATTGGAACAGGCTGGAGACAGGTAAACCTTTTCAGCGAAAACATTAACCTTCTGGTAAGTTCCAGGAATATTGTTTTCCAGGAACAAATTCTACCCGAACGGGGAATGAACTGGGGTATCAACTATATCTCCCGTTTCGAAAAGACAAATGTAGAAGGCAATTTATCAGCAGACTTTTATCAAACGTATTTCTTTAACCAGTTCTTTCCTGATTATGACACCGATCCAACAGTAGCATACATTAGAAACTTTACGGGTAAGTCCATTTCCAATGCTTTCCAGGTAGAGGTAAATTTAAAATTCTACCAGGTATTTGAGGTTAAAACTGCTTACAACTATTTAGATGTATACAGGATAGAAAACGGCAGGAAAGTGGTTATGCCCTTTAATCCAAAGAACCGTATGATGGCTGCTCTTTCCTACAGGCCAAAAAGCGAGAAATGGTATTTTGATGTCAATGCACATTGGTATGATACGCAACGATTGCCGAATACAAGTTCTAATCCTGAAGCATATCGGACCCCGGAATATTCTAAGCCTTATGCTTTGTTTAACGGGCAGATTACTTACAATGTAAAACAATTTGAAATATATTCCGGTGTCGAAAATATTTTCGATTTCCGCCAGGTTAAACCCATTATTAGCTGGCAGGAGCCATTTGGCAAGTACTTTGATTCGTCATCTGTGTGGGGACCAACAAGAGGAAGAGAGATCTATTTGGGTGTAAGATGGAAGCTGAAATAGGATAACAAAACTTATCACACCGTGGAGATCACTAACCTTTGTGGCTCGTGTTCTTAGTGGTACAAATTTGACGACTTAAGAGCTAACGTTATGTCTGAATCAACCCCTGACAGGGTTCTGTTAAAAAATATAGTTTGGATTCTAGCCACAAAGTCACTAAGACACGAAGTGTCTCCTTAGTGTCTTAGTGACTTTGTGGCAAAGGATGCTCAAACGGATACATTAGCAACTATTGGTAATGGCTCAATTTGGTTCTTCAACCCCTGACAGCGTTTAAAACGCTGTCAGGGATCTGTTAAAAAAGTATACTGACACCTTACCCAACTATCGGTTTATTGGGTAAATCGCTGACTTCATTGTAAATTTGCATCCCATTTATTAAAGACAACAATCACCTTGGCAATAGACTGGAATAAAGATTACTACGCTATTTTACAGGTTCCCCGATTTTCTTCCCTGGCCGAAATAAAACTTTCTTACAGGGCCCTTGCGAAAAAATATCACCCTGACCTGAATCCGGGGAATAAGAGCGTAGAAGATAAATTCAAAGAGATCAACAGCGCATATGATATTTTAAGCGATGAGCAGAACAAACTTATTTATGATAATAAGCTTCGTAATCCATACGCTTACAGCGAGCAACAGTTCAGGGAACAGCAACGCAACCAGTACCAGCAATATCAGCAAGCCAAGTATGAAGAATTTCTGAAGCAACAGCAGAGGGCACGCGATTACCAACGTGCAAGGCAAGCTGAAAATAAAAAAACGGATTATGATATCAGTCCGTGGCGGATTATTTTTATAGTTTTGATAATTATTAATTTACTTCGCATGTGCACCCGAGTTCCCATCATTCCCTGATACATCTAATTTTTCCGGTACGGGAAGAAAGGCCATAAACTAATAATAAAAAAAAACAGTGGCAGGAAGCATCCCCGATCTTTATGAGAATGAACGTTCTACCTTCTTTGTGGACGTGGTCTTACCATTATACTTGCCAAAGGCTTACACCTATAGAGTCCCTTTTGAATTGAACGACAAGTTGGAAATAGGAAAGCGTGTTGTTGTACAGTTTGGAAGCAGGAAAGTATATGCTGCGCTTATAACAGGAATTCATACCGATCCTCCAAAAGAATACACCGCAAAATATATTCATGACATTATCGACAAAGAACCGGTTGTAAATGCGCTACAGCTAAAACATTGGCGATGGATGGAGGAATATTATCTGTGCACCATGGGAGAGATCATGGATGCTGCATTGCCCGGAGGGTTAAAGCTGGAAAGCGAAACAAAAATCTATTTGAACCCGGAAGCAAATTTCGAATACGGCGACCTTGACGACAAAGAATATTTAATTGTAGAAGCCCTCGAAATACACAAGGAAATCACCATTAACCAGGTGAGTGAACTGCTGAGAATAAAGAGTGTTATACCCATAATAAAATCTATTTATGATAAAGGAATAATATTGGTTCGGGAGCAATTGAATGAAACTTATAAAACCAAGAAACAAACTTGCATAAGATTGGTTGATGCTTACAGAGACAATGACGAAGCATTACATGAGTTGTTCAACAAGTTAGAAAAAACTCCAAAGCAACTTGAGATATTGATGGCTTACATGTCATACTTTAAAGATGTTGAAGACGTTTCTAAAAAAGAGCTGTTACAGGCCAGCAAGGGAAGCGAAAGCAGCTTAAACACGCTGATCAATAAAAAGATCTTTGAGCTTTACGAAATTGAGATAGACAGGATATCGTATAAGCCGGGCGAAATTGAGGAGATAAAACTTACCCCGAAACAAAATGAGGTATACGATAAGATAAAGGAATATTACGAAACAAAAGATGTGGTCTTGCTTCATGGAGTTACAAGCAGCGGCAAAACACTGGTGTATTGTAAGCTTATAGAAAAGGCGATAGCAGAAGGCAAGCAAGTGTTATACCTCTTACCGGAAGTCGCTCTTACATCACAGATCATCCAAAGAGTAACCAAATATTTTGGCAACCAGGTTTGTGTATGGCATTATAAGTTCAATGATTTTGAACGTGTCGAGATATGGAATAAGATACGGGGTGATAAATTCAAGATCGTCATAGGAACACGCAGTTCTGTGTTTCTTCCATTTCACGACCTTGGCCTGGTGATCATCGACGAGGAGCATGACCAAAGTTATAAGCAGACGGATCCTGCCCCCCGCTATCATGCACGAGACGCAGCGATAATACTTGCCAACCTTCATGGCGCCAAAGTGTTATTGGGAACGGCAACCCCGGCTATAGAAAGTTATTACAATACTCAGCTAAAGAAATACGGGCTGGTGGAACTCATGGAAAGATACGCGGGCATGCAGATGCCTGAGATCACCTTAGCGGATGTTAGTCAAAGTAATAAAGATAAAACATTGACCTTCGATTTCACTCCAGCTTTATTGGAGAAAGTGAGGAGTGCCCTATTGAAAAAAGAGCAGGTCATCCTGTTCCAGAATAGAAAAGGTTATGTTCCGATTACCGAATGCACGAACTGTGGTTGGACACCTCATTGCGTGAATTGTGATATCACCTTAACCTACTATAAAGCTCAGCATATTTTAAAATGCCATTACTGTGGTTTTAAAGCAAAACCGGCTAATGTATGCGGAGCTTGCGGTGCCACAAGAATGCGGATGAGGGGATTCGGGACAGAAAAAATTGAAGATGACTTGAAGAACCTCATTCCTGATGTGCGGATATCCAGGCTGGATTACGATACTACCCGTACCAAGGAAGGCCATTCAAAGATCATCAATGAATTCAGGCAGCATAATATTGATGTGCTTGTTGGAACTCAGATGGTAAGTAAAGGATTAGATTTCGAGAGTGTAACCACTGTGGGAATCATGGACGCCGATCAATTCATAAACATACCCGATTTTCGTGCTAATGAAAGAGCCTTCCAGGTGCTGACACAGGTTTCAGGCAGGGCAGGACGGATGCATAAAACAGGAGAGGTTATCATTCAAACAAGAAGGCCATATCTTGATATTTTCAAGGTTGTGATTGAAAACAATTACGAGGGGCTTTATTTATACGAGATGGTGGAGAGGCAGAAATTTATGTATCCTCCATTTTCAAAACTGATAAGGATAACTATAAAACATAAAGAGGAACATGAAGCTAAACGAGGTGCACTCCAGTTTGCTCAAATTCTTCGTACGCAATTGGGTGAAACAGTTCTTGGGCCTGAAGCCTATTACGTTCCCAGGATACAAAACTATTTTATCCAATGTATTCTTTTAAAGATTCCCCATCAAACGGTTTCCCTGAAAAACGCTAAGCAATTTCTAAAAACGACCTTACACGATTTTATAATTCAAAAGGAGAATAAGAGTTTAAGATTTTACGTGGATGTGGATGTTTATTGATTAAGAAAAAAGGGGATTCAATTACATTTCAGCACACAATAAAAATAGCCACAAAGGCACTAAGACACGAAGGAGACACTTCGTGTCTTAGTGCCTTTGTGGCAAAGAATATTCAAACCGATACGCTATAATATTTTCCTTCAGGTATTCTTATTCAGTTTTTAATAATACCTTTGGATCTGACTAATGGGTTTTTCTTAGATTGTATTTCTAAAAAAATATTTGATATGAAAAAGAAGTCTTTAATACTTATTGCCTTTATTACCACTCTTGTCACTTGCAAAAAACCTGAACCAACGATTGCTTCTTTTACAAGCGATAAAGACAACTACACAAGTGGAGATACCATCCACCTGAGAAACACTTCGCAAAATGCAAAGTACTTTAAATGGTCGGCCGAGGCTTTTGGAATGAACTCTAACACTAAAGATTGGGATTTTATTGTAGATGGTGATGGAGATTATGAAATAAAGTTAAATGCAAGTTCAGGGAGAAATAGCAGTGAGGCTAAAAAAACCATTAGAGTTAAACCACCTCAAGGTGATGTTATATTTTACACCAACACTTCAATATATGGAGAGATCGACGTATATATATATTCTGTGTTTATAGGAAAAATAACCAGCCCTGTGCCTATCATACCATCTTGTGGCACTCCTGGATGCTACTCAACCCAATTAGCCGAAGGTTATTATACTCTTACTGCCAACTCTAAAAGTGGTAAAAACTGGTATTACCCCATTTTTGTTTATAAAAATATGTGTAACCCTTTTGTTTTGAACTGACCAGTCCAATCAAATTAGATTCGCTTTTCCGGATTTACAACTTACTGCCGACTATCTCAGGTTCAACACATATCCATCAGAAGTTATCCTGTAGAAATGTTTCTTATCGATTTGTGTTACTTCGAATTTCTGGGTAAGCTTCGTCTTTTTATAATACATTTCAGAACGCATTACCATCCCGGAACCAAAATGAAGAAAAGCCGGAAAAGTGCTAAAACTGTTCAGGTCAACCAGGCTTTTGCTGAACCATGCCTCTTCCGAATTTGCGACCCAGTAGGTGTTCCTGTTACTTTCATTATCCCAAACGTATTCGTTGCAAGTATACCCGTTAATGACCATGGTTTTCCCGGTGCGTGTATAATTTTTCCCTTCCACCATTTTTGCGGCCTTATAAATATTAACCTGTCCTTCACAATTACGCAGCGTTTTATATTTGGGCTTACGGTTCAGTAAAGACAGGTCTAATTCAAAACTTATGCTGTCCTGGATCTCATTAATAACAAAGGATGATGTCTGTACGTTACCTGATTCATAATTATAGTCGGTCTGCTTTAAAGCAACATAATAGGAACTGTCGTCGAAATAATAAATGTATTCTGTTTTAAACTTTACATTCCCCGCGCTATCGAGGGTTGTAGAAACGGCGAACAGCCTTGAATAAAAAGAATACTGTGGCAAAGGACTCGCCGCGGTTTCAATTACGGCGTTTTCTGCCGGGCATGGATATTTTTCTATCCTGTGAACTATACGGGTAGAATCTGTTTTTTTATATTGAGAAAAAATTGTGCCCGAAAAAAATAGCAGAAAAATAAAAAGAGGCGGAAATATTTTACTGAGGTGTTTCATAAAAACAGGATTAGAGCTTGCTTTTAGTTCTTAGCAAAAACTTGTCCAAATTTACCGGCCGTTTTTTGCCTGATCAGTTCGCCGCGTATTCGGTATTTACTTCCTTTGGATTATTCACAGCCAACGGAAGTGACACGATAAAAGTTGAGCCGGTGCCCGGTATGCTCTTGGCCGAAATAAACCCGTTATGTTGTTCAACGATCTTCTTACAAAGGGCAAGCCCTATACCTGTACCCTTATATTCATTCTGGTTATGCAGGCGCTTGAACATTTCAAATATCTGCTCTGAATATTTCTGTTCGAACCCGATACCGTTATCTTCAATATAGATCCTGCAATATTTATTACTGGCCTTTTGATCATTGATTGAACCGGGCACATAATCTGATTCTGCATAAATATTTATGACCGGATCCACATACTTCTTGCAGTACTTTAAGCTATTGGTGATCAGGTTATGAAAGAGTGTTTTCATCAGGAGAGGATTCACCGGTAAAGACGGCAACGGCCCGACCGATATTTTTGCATTTTTCTCTGTCACTGTATCTTCGATGTCCGCCAGTTCTTCCTGTATTAAAACATTGAGATCGCTATTGGCAAAAGTGCTCTTCTCCATAGATATTTTGGAGAACGTCATAATTGCGGAGATAAGCTCCTGTAATCGCACTGTGGCCGATTGTATCCTGGCGATGTAGTTCTTGCCTTCCTCGCTAATGACATTTTCGAACTTTGAATTCAACCTGTCGCTGAACATTCGTATTTTTCGTAAAGGCTCCTGCAAGTCATGCGAAGCCATGAACGCCACACGGTCAAGATCTTTGTTCGCCACTTCAAGCTGATCGATGTTCTTAAGCAATTGCAAATTCAATGTCTTAACTTTCAACTCCGACATCTTTCTTTCCTTGATCTCATTCTCGAGGCTCTTATTCGCTGCAATAAGCTTTTGCTCTTGTGCAATAAGCTGGTGTGTCTTACGGTAAAGCTCCACGAATACTGCGATCTTGGCACGCAGCAGGTCGGGGTTAATCGGTTTATAGATATAATCCACCGCTCCTGCACGATAGCCTTTGAAAATATTCTCTTCATCCTGGTCGTGGGCGGTGATGAAAATAATAGGAATGTGTCTTAGCTTTTCCCGTTCATAGATTAGTGATGCCGTTTCCAAGCCACTAAGGTTGGGCATTTTTACATCCATTAATACAAGGGCAAAATCCCATTCATTAAGGAGTATCTTTAATGCCTGCCTCCCGGAGTTAGCCTTCACAAATTTATAACCTCCCGGCTCCAGGATCGTTTCGATGGAAAGCATATTGTCCTCCCTGTCGTCTACCAATAATATTTTTGTCATACCTTTTAACTATTATTTATAGAACCACATGCGCATTAACGACAATAGCTGGTCCACCTTCAACGGTTTTGTGATATAATCAGAAGCACCTGCTTCGATACATTTCTGGCGGTCGCCTTTCATCGCCTTCGCTGTTACTGCTATAATAGGCAATACGCTATTCTTATGCTCCCGTCGGATCTTTTGGGTCGTCTCATAACCATCCATTTCAGGCATCATGATATCCATAAGAACCATCTCGATATTCGGATTGTCGTTCAGCAGTTGTATCGCCTCCTTACCACTCTCTGCTGTTGTTACATTGATATTGTATCTTTCAAAAACAGTAGTAAGTGCAAACAAATTACGTACGTCATCATCTACAACAAGCACGTTCTTACCTGTAAGTATATCCTCCTTCCTGCGGATGTTTTCTATGATCTTTATCTTTTCAGGAGGCAGGCTCTTGTGGTTGATATGCAGGTGCAAAATAGTTTCCTCTAATAAGTGCTCGAGTGAATTAACTCCTTTCAGGATTATGGAATTTGAAACAATGTTAAGGTGATTCAATTCATTCTTCGAGAAATCTTTAGCGGAGTAAACGATAACGGCTGTAAAATCTTTTTTAATCTTTTCTACTTCCGTAATAAGGTCCATGCCGGAAATATCAGGTAAGGTATAGTCAAGTATGATACAATCGTAGTCTTTAGTTCCGATCTGTTTTATGGCCTTCTTACCGGTATTCGCAATGGTGATATTGATGTGTTCGTCTTCCAGCAAATGGGCTATCTGTGAAGATTCCAGTTCATTATCTTCTACGATCAAAACTTTCTTTGTTTCTTTCCTGCTGAAGTTAACTATGTCATCAAACAACTTATTGAGCATCTCTGTTTCAAGAGGTTTAAGAAGGAAGCTTCTTGCTCCGCGTTTCAATGCCAAAGCACGGTTCTCTTCTCCGGAAACCAAGTGCACAGGAATATGGCGATAGTTAAGATCGCTTCGCAGCATGTCTAACACTTTCCATCCGCTTGTATCCGGTAATTTAACATCGAGTGTTATTGCAATAGGAGAGAAGCGATTGATGAAGTCAAATACTTCCAGGTAGCTTACGGCAACAACCGCTTTTATGTCTGCCTGGTGAGCTCTGTCAACAAGTATCTTTCCAAACCTAAGGTCATCTTCAACGATAAGCACTATTTTATCTTCAGGGCCGATATTATTCCTGTCGTCGCCGGTTTCGTTGATCATTTCATTAACGATACTCATATTGCCTTCCGGACCCACTCTCTGAACACGCATTGAGTTCAACAAGGTATCGATATCTGTTCCTTCTGTTTGCGTTGGATCGTAGCTGGTAACGTTGGTTGTTTCTTTTACCAATGTCTTGGAAATATTTTCTATTGGAAGGAATAAGGTGAAGGTACTTCCTTTGCCCGGCTCGCTATCCAATTCTATTGTCCCCCCGAGCAATTCTGCCAAACCACGGCTGATCGATAATCCAAGTCCTGTTCCTCCGTACTTACGGCTCGTCGAACCTTCCGCCTGCTGGAACGCTTCGAAAATGATGTTTTGCTTTTCCAATGGTATCCCAATCCCGCTATCCGTGATTGCAAATCCAACTACCCTGGTAGCGGCATCCAGGTTCGGATTCACACCCTGCTTCCAATTTCTATGAGCTTCGTATATGCTAAGCTTCACTTCTCCCTTCTCAGTAAATTTGAATGAGTTGGACAGGAGGTTCTTGAGGATCTGGTTCAGGCGTTGAGAGTCTGTCTCCAAAATATTCGGAAGTCTTGGGTCGGCTTCTATCTTGAGGTGCAGGTTACGCGCTTCGGCGATAGGCTTGAAAGTTGTTTCCACGAAAGAGGTGATATCCGCAAAACGCAAAGGCGAAATGTTTGCTGTGATAAATCCGGACTCGATCTTGGAAAGGTCGAGGATGTCGTTGATAAGTTGTACAAGGTCATCCCCGCAAGTGTGAATAGTTTTTGCATAGCGCACTTGTTTCTCATTAAGGTTTCCTTCTGCGTTTTCATAAAGCTGCTGTGCAAGAATGAGCAAGCTGTTAAGCGGAGTTCGAAGCTCATGCGACATATTCGCAAGGAATTCCGATTTGTATTTAGATGTGAGCGTAAGCTGTTCTGCTTTTTCTTCCAAAGATTTTCTCGCTTCCTCCACCTCACGGTTTTTCAATTCCACCTCATCTTTTTGTTTTACAAGAAGGAGTGCTTTATCCTGGAGCTCATCGTTGGTACGGCTCAACTCTTCCTGCTGTAGCTTCAACTCACCGGCAAGTGATTGCGACTGTGCAAGCAAATCCTCTGTACGTGTGTTAGCTTCAATCGTGTTCAACACGATACCGATACTTTCCGTGAGCTGGTTCAACAATTCAAGGTGTGTTTCACTAAATTTTTCAAGCGAACCAAGTTCGATCACCGCCTTCACATTGTTTTCAAATAACACCGGAAGAATGATAAGGTTCGCAGGCCTTGCTTTTCCAAGCCCTGAAGTTATTTTCACATAATCACGAGGCACATTGGAGATAAGGATCCTTTCTTTCTCAAACGCACACTGTCCCACCAATCCTTCTCCAATGGAGAATTCCTGTGGTATCGTTTTCTCTTCCTTATAAGCGTAAGCAGCAGATAATTTCAGCTTCAGCTTTTGTTTTTCTTCGTCATGTTTCAAGATATAGAATGCTCCGTAGTGCGCAGTTACAACCTGGGCAAGCTCCGACAAGATTCGTTTAGTCACCGAGTTCAGATCTTTTTGCCCCTGCAACATCTGCGTAAACTTCGCGATATTGGATTTCAACCAATCCTGCTCATGGTTAATGAGCGTTGTTTCCTTGAGGTTCGCGATCATCTGGTTGATCGTATCCTTTAACGCTTCCACCTCACCCTTAGCTTCCACACGTATTGTTCGTGTCAAGTCACCTTTCGTTACCGCAGATGCAACCTCAGAGATCGATCGCACTTGAGTTGTAAGATTCTGAGCGAGCTGGTTTACGTTCTCCGTTAAGTTCTTCCAGATACCAGAAGCTCCCGGCACGTTAGCTTGTCCTCCAAGTTTTCCATCCACACCCACCTCACGTGCAACCGTCGTTACCTGGTCGGCGAACACCGCAAGAGTTTCGATCATTTCATTTATCGTATCCGTCAATTGTGCCACCTCACCTTTTGCGTTGATCGACAATTTCTGTCGAAGGTTACCTGTAGCCACCGAGGTTACCACTTTCGCGATACCACGCACCTGGCTTGTAAGGTTGAGGGCCATCATATTCACGGAGTCTGTCAAATCTTTCCAGGTTCCGGCCACCCCTTTTACTTCCGCTTGCCCTCCCAGCTTTCCTTCTGTACCCACCTCACGAGCAACACGCGTTACCTCGAAGGCGAAGGAGTTCAGCTGCTCCACCATCGTATTTATTGTATTCTTCAAGTCGAGGATCTCACCTTTTACGTCGATCGCCACCGTCTTGGATAAGTCACCGGAAGCCACCGCCTTCGTCACCTGTGCAATGTTTCGCACCTGAGATGTAAGGTTACCCGTCATTTGGTTCACGGAGTCTGTTAAATCTTTCCATGTTCCTGCCACACCCGGCACGAAGGCTTGTCCTCCCAACTTACCATCCGTTCCCACCTCACGTGCCACACGCGTCACCTCTGAAGCGAAGGCACGAAGCTGATCCACCATCGTATTCAATGTTTCTTTGAGCTGGAGAATTTCCCCGCGCACATCCACCGTAATTTTCTTCGACATATCCCCGTTAGCCACCGCGATCGCCACATCCGCGATGTTACGCACCTGGGCTGTAAGGTTACCTGCCATCTGGTTTACGGAGTCCGTTAAGTCTTTCCATGTTCCGGCAACACCAGGCACGTTAGCTTGTCCACCGAGCTTTCCTTCTGTTCCCACCTCACGGGCAACGCGCGTTACCTCCGATGCGAAACCACGAAGCTGATCCACCATCGTATTGATCGTGTTCTTCAACTCGAGGATCTCACCTTTAACGTCCACACCGATCTTTCTTGACAAGTCACCATTTGCCACCGCCGTTGTCACCTCAGCAATATTTCTTACCTGTGATGTAAGGTTGGACGCCATTTTATTTACCGAGTCCGTTAAGTCTTTCCATGTACCACCCACACCCGGCACGTCGGCTTGTCCTCCAAGTTTTCCTTCCGATCCCACCTCACGGGCAACACGCGTTACCTCCGAACCAAAAGAGTTCAACTGGTCCACCATCGTATTGATCGTATTCTTCAACTCGAGGATCTCACCTTTTACGTCCACCGTAATTTTGAGTGATAAGTCACCTTTGGCCACCGCCGTTGTCACCTCCGCAATATTCCGCACCTGGGCTGTAAGGTTGGAACCCATTTGGTTTACTGAGTCTGTCAAGTCTTTCCATACACCTCCAACTCCTTCCACCGTAGCTTGTCCACCGAGCTTACCTTCCGATCCCACCTCACGCGCAACACGCGTTACCTCGGAAGCGAAACCACGAAGCTGGTCCACCATTGTATTGATCGTATTTTTTAATTCGAGAATTTCTCCTTTCACGTCCACGGCGATCTTACGGCTTAAGTCGCCGTTCGCCACGGCCGTCGTCACCTCCGCAATATTTCTTACCTGGGATGTAAGATTGGAACCCATCTGGTTCACCGAGTCTGTTAAGTCTTTCCATGTTCCACCCACACCAGTCACCTCAGCCTGCCCCCCGAGCTTACCTTCCGTTCCTACCTCAAGTGCCACACGAGTTACCTCGGAAGCAAATGAGTTGAGCTGATCCACCATCGTATTGATCGTTTTCTTCAACTCGAGGATCTCACCTTTCACGTCCACCGTGATCTTACGCGATAAGTCGCCTTTCGCCACCGCCGTTGTTACCTCGGCAATATTCCGCACCTGTCCCGTTAAGTTCGATGCCATCTGGTTCACTGAGTCTGTAAGGTCTTTCCATACACCACCCACACCCACAACCGTTGCCTGTCCTCCAAGTTTCCCTTCCGATCCCACCTCACGGGCCACACGCGTTACCTCGGAAGCGAAAGAGTTGAGCTGATCCACCATCGTATTAATTGTATTCTTTAATTCGAGGATCTCACCTTTCACGTCCACCGTGATCTTTCTTGATAAGTCACCTTTCGCAAGTCCCGTTGTCACCTCGGCAATATTCCGCACCTGTCCTGTTAAGTTAGATGCCATCTGGTTCACAGAGTCAGTCAAATCTTTCCAAACACCATCCACACCCTGCACTGTCGCCTGTCCTCCTAGCTTTCCTTCCGATCCCACCTCACGAGCCACACGTGTCACCTCGGAACCGAAAGAGTTCAGCTGATCCACCATCGTATTGATCGTATCTTTCAACTCGAGGATCTCACCTTTCACGTCCACCGTAATTTTTTTAGATAAGTCGCCTTTCGCCACCGCCGTTGTCACCTCCGCAATATTTCGCACCTGCCCTGTAAGATTCGATCCCATCTGGTTCACCGAATCTGTCAAGTCTTTCCATACACCACCTACACCTTTCACTTTCGCCTGGCCACCGAGTTTTCCTTCCGATCCCACCTCACGGGCAACACGCGTTACCTCTGAAGAGAAGGAGTTCAACTGGTCCACCATTGTATTAATTGTATTTTTTAATTCAAGGATCTCACCTTTCACGTCCACCGTGATCTGGCGCGATAAGTCGCCTTTCGCTACCGCCGTTGTCACCTCCGCAATATTTCTCACCTGTCCCGTAAGGTTGGAAGCCATCTGGTTCACGGAGTCCGTTAAGTCTTTCCATGTACCTGCCACACCTTTCACATGTGCTTGGCCTCCCAGCTTTCCTTCCGTTCCTACCTCGAGCGCCACACGCGTAACCTCGGAAGAGAATGAGTTCAACTGGTCCACCATCGTATTGATTGTATTTTTCAACTCGAGGATCTCACCTTTCACGTCCACTGTAATTTTACGTGATAAGTCACCTTTCGCCACCGCTGTCGTTACCTCTGCGATGTTACGTACCTGGGCTGTAAGGTTACTTCCCATCTGGTTTACGGAGTCGGTCAAATCTTTCCAAACACCCGCAACCCCTTTTACTTTTGCCTGGCCTCCAAGCTTTCCTTCTGAACCTACCTCACGTGCCACACGTGTTACTTCCATGGAGAACAGGTTCAACTGCTTCACCATGTCGTTCACCTCTTTTGCAATACGTGCAAACTCACCCTGCAACTCATGTCCGCCGATCTCTTGTTTCATCTGTTGAGTCAGGTTTCCTTTCGCAACAGAACTGATTACGTGTGCAATTTCAATCGTAGGGTGCACCAGGTCGGAGATAAGAGAGTTCAATGATTCTACACCGGTGCTCCACTCACCCTTAGCCTGGGGCAATTCGATACGCTGGGTAAGCTTACCCTGTTTACCGATCGTATTACCGGCCTTCGTGAATTCCTGCATCATGCCCTGGTTAAGAGAAATGATATCGTTCAGCATATCACATATTTTCCCGCTTAGCCCTATCTGGTCTATCGGCATCCGAACGTTGAAATTACCGTTACGAACCTGGGTAAGCACCATTAGCAATTCCTTCTGGTCCAGGTTTCCGACAAGCTGATCTTCGAAATCTTTTGAGGGATGATTTGCTTTGCCGTTGGTAGGTTTTGGTTTTATTACCTTGCCATTACTTAAAATGTCGGGATGAATGGCATGCCCGTTTAATGATGCTGCTTTCGCGCTAGTTTTTTTTGCGCCTTCCTTTTTGGTAGTCATTGGATTATATTTAGAAAAATAGGATACCCCTGACTCAGGAAAATACGGAAAATTCAGGCACACAAGGTCCCTGGTTAATTTCCAATTTTTAGTGTGTTAGGGTTATTATAGCGTAGCAAATATATTATACCAACTCAGGTGGATGTTATATAATTCACGGAAAATGTTATGGAATTTATAGATTTTGTTTCTAGCATTGTATATAAAGTAATAAGTATTTAGAACGGGCGATGTACCGGAAACTCATTACTTATTACGTGTTACCCGTAACGAAAAGTCTAAATGCTCAGCAGGAAATTCTCCTTATTCAGCCCCATGGTATGGTATTGCCAGTTGATGAGAATGACGTCATTCAATATCTTCTTGAGAGAAGCATAATCGTTGGGTTTGCGGATATAGATGTTTGCACCCTGGATGAAAGTATCTTCAATATCCTTTTCGGATGCCGAAGTGGAATATATTGCAATGGAAAGGTCTTTTAGCCTGCGGTCGCTACGGATCTCTTTCAGGCACTCCTTGCCTCCTTTACGAGGCATATTCAAATCCAAAAACACCAAATGGGGTAATTTTACATCCGTACGATTAAGGTATTCCATAAGCTGAACTCCGTCGTGTACTATTGTTATGGAGGTTCTTACTTTAACTTCTTCTATTGCCTCTTTAAAAAAAAGACAATCATCTTCATCGTCATCCGCGAGGATTATGTGTAATGGTTCGTTCTGCATGTAAGTTGGGGAACTTGCCGCAAAAATAAAAAATTAAAAATAGAAGCAAAATTAAATTAGCGGGTAGTGACGCACCGATTTGAAATTATGCCATCAGCTCATTCTCGACTACTTCGAATTGACATCGCGCTATAATTTCAAACCGATCCGCTATGCTCTGTATTATGGATTGCTTTCTTCACCCCGTTTCTTGATTATCCTCTGGAAGGCAGAAGGAGTGAGGCCCGTGGTTTTTTTGAACTGGGCTGAGAGATGCGCAAGACTGCTATAGTTTAATTTATATGATATTTCGGTTAAAGATAACTCCCCGTCGAGGATCAACTGCTTGGCGCGTTCGATCTTTTGGATAATGAAATAGTTTTCAATGGAAGTATGGGTAGCATCTGAAAACAGGTCGGCGAGATAGCCATAACTGTAATTCAATTTCCTTGAGAGATAAACGGATATCTTGGATGCAGGAAGTTTTTCCTCCTGGTTGATAAGTTCAAGAATAGTGTCTTTTGTTTTCTGAACAATATTACTGATCCTGTCGTCGATGATCTCAATGCCGTACTTTTTCAACATATCATTAAGCTTTTTACGCTGTTCATCACTTATTCCCTTTTTTATTTCCACCTCGCTAATGCCGTTTAGTTCAAAAGAAATTCCCATTAACTCCAATTGCTCTTCCATTAGGGCTTTGCAAACTTTATTTATATCATATTTTATATGTAGCTTCATCTATTCTGGTTGCAAATACAATTTCCGGGTAAAGATCATCATAAATAGAAATGGTAAATATAAACATACATTATAAGAATGCAACCGGCCAACAAATTACGGATGTCGCTAAAGTATCTGCTTTATCCAGGTTTCCCTTTGAGATATTGCAGTTTCAAACGGAATAGTGTCTTCCTCCGCACTCTCCATTTTAGGACGAAGGTTTTTTTTAAGATGTTTGATCATCTTACTGTAAAGTAATTTATCGTCGATAGGTTTTGATATGTAATCATCCATTCCAACTGCCTTACACTTGTCAAGGTCCACGGTGGTAACGTCGGCGGTGAGCGCAATTATTGGAACATTGGAATGTAAAACGTTACGGACATAATCCGTCACTTCGAAGCCGCTCATTTCCGGCATCTGCAGATCCATCAGGATCAGGTCGTACTTATTTTGCGAGATTTTTTCAGCAGCCTCTTTGCCATTATATGCTGTGTCCTGGTCAAACCCAAACTCATCAAGTATCGTTTTAAGTAAAAGCTGGTTAAGCGGGATGTCTTCCACCACCAATATCCTTGCCGTATTCATTCCTTCTTCAAGGCGTAGTTCATTATCAGAAACCATCTCAGCTACCTGTTCTGTCTTTTTAAAATTTAAAACAAACCTGAAGCTTGAACCTTCGCCTTCTGTGCTTTGCACGTCTAAAGTTCCACCTTGCAGTTGAACCAGTTCCTTAACGATGGCGAGCCCTAAGCCGGTTCCACCAAAAAACCTGGCTGTATGGTTGGAAGCCTGCATAAACTTTTCAAAGATCGTAGACATCTTATCCTGGGGGATACCTATGCCCGTATCACTTACAATGAATTCTATGGAAATATTATCCCTGTCATGATTGATCATGCGGGCGCTTACTCCAATTTTTCCTTTAGTTGTGAACTTAACCGCGTTGCTTACAAGATTGAGAATTATTTGGTTCAAGCGAACCTGGTCGCCCACGATCATATCCGGTATGGTAGAGTCGTAGCTTATTTCGAGAGAAAGGTCTTTCTCCTGGATCTTAGCTTCAAACAAATGGATCATGGCGAAAAGAGCCGTCTTTAACTTGAATGGAGAATTAACAAAGGTCATTTTGCCGGATTCCACCTTCGATAGATCAAGGATGTCATTTATCAAAACGATCAGGGATTCACCCGACAGTTTTATCGCGCTTAAATATTCTTTCTGCCTTTCATCCAGGTCTGTTCTCAATAGAACTTTGGTAAAGCCAACAATGGCATTCATAGGAGTGCGGATCTCATGGCTCATGTTAGAAAGAAAATGAGTTTTAGCTTTGGATGCTTCTTCAGCATGGTGAGCTGCATGTTCTGCTTCACTCTTCGCCTGGATCAATTCGGCTTGTGATCTTTTGAGGTTTTCAAGGGTAACTTCCAAATCACGGGTGCGGATTCGTATACGATCCTCCAATTCCGCATTAAGCTGTTTCATTTCCTTTTTATGCCTGGCATTGGAGATCGCGTAACGGATGGAACTTTCAAGCATCTGCTCTGATATGGTTCCTTTTACCATATAATCGGATGCACCGGCCTTCATAGCCTCAGTATCCACTTCAATATTTTTTTGACCGGTAAGAATGATAAGGGGAGCTTCGCATCCAAGTGCCATTGCTTCACGGATAAATTCTAATCCTGTCTTAGCTCCGAGAATATAATCTATAAGATAAACGTCATGCTTCCTGTCGGCCACATCCAGCAATCCCATTTCATAGGATGGTGTCCATTCGATCATGTATTTATGATGGACGATATCTCCAAGAATGTCGCGGATGATCATAAAATCTTCCTCGTCATCGTCGATCATTAGTATTTTAATTTCATTCTCGAACATATGGAGACAGGTAAAATTTAGAAATCAAATTGGTTTTTGAATTTGTTGATACAAAGATGACTCACCTAACCTTAATTGAATTATATAATTACAGGATAATCTTATATTTATTCCGCCTTCGTCAGCCGAAGTCTTGGCTTCGTGATTACCTCGCCAAGGCTTCGTCTGACTTCGGCGGACACAGTCCCGCAAAAACACAAATCAAGCCGAAGCCTTGGCTTCGGCCGACGAAGTCAGCAAAAAAGATAATAAAGAAAGGACTCCTAAATGAACTAAGATCTATAACCGAATTTCCAAACCTGCAGAAATAAAATTCACTTTTGGTTTTTGAGAATAACTTTTCATCATCGAATTTAACGACTGTGAATAGCCATAAGAAGAATAAACGAATAAAGAATTAGTCAGGCTGTATTTAAATCCAATTGCAGAACCGGCCTGGAATAAGAATGGGTTAAAATCTTTACTATTACTTGAATTAACGAGCTTGTATTGATTATTTTCCAAGCTGGTATAGTTTCCTTTCTTCTGGGTCAAAACGGAAATGTTTATTCCAGCTTCAGCAAATAATTTAAACCGGTTTAGTTTTATTTCATAGGTGGCAAGAACAGGGATCTTTAAGTAGATGAATTGAACTTTGCTGTTCGGGTTATTGACAGAGGTAGTAACAGTGGTAGTTGTATCAATATATTTTTTTATCAGAGCTATCTTAGTTCCTCCGGGGGTTTGCCCGTAATTTGCATCTACCATCCTGTAACTGGTACTTGTAATATAGCTTTTATTCAATGTGACGTAATTGGTCAATTCAGTTAATTGCAATATTCCAACTCCGGATTTTATTCCCCAATGATTTTTTCTTGCAGAAAAATTAATATTATAGCCTGCCTTATTAAGAGTTTTTTCATCTGCCTTTAACGGTGCTCTGTCTTTTTCCCTGGAATAAACATCAAACTCATAACCTGCGGACAAATAATACTCCCACTTGTTTTGAAGCTGCAATTTTCCTCTGACATTAATTCTTTCCGGAATTTCACCAATATTCAAATTACGACTCTCAAACAAATTCTTGTCGCTTGAAGAAATGAAACTAATTGGTTCTTGTTTTTGCCTGGTAGCCGTTTCTTCTCTAAAATCAACAGGTATGTTCGGCAGTTGACTTTTCAAATTGGGAGTATTCGGACCTTGAGTTTCTTTGGGTGTATTATTAGTGATTGGGGCAGAAATTGTTTGTAGACCTGGAGTTTTTTCTGAAACAATTACATTGGTTTCTCCTTCTTTCACTACAGGAGTTTTCTCACTATTCGAAACCGTATTACCATTAGGCTCCCGGGTAGTTTCGTTTCTGTCATAATTTGCCGGAGCGTTCTTAACTGTTGCTGCACCCTGGCTACTGTTGTACGTTTGAATTCCTATGAATACCATAAGGCAGGAGAACAAGCCAATCAAAATGATCGCAGTTCGTTTAATAAAGAAAGCAGGTTTTTTCTTTTTCTTTTGATCGATAATTGCTTCCATAGATTCCCAGTAGGAATCCTCGTAGTTCATCCCCTTATTATTTAAGGTGTCTTTGAAAAAGTCATCAATGTTACTCATAATTTGATCTGAGAATTAACTTCCTTTATTTCTTTTTTTTTAGTCTCTCCCAACAATAGCTTCAGTCGTTTCCGGGCTTCATTAACATGCCATTTGCTGGTGCCTTCGGAGATGCCAAGCATTTTTGATATTTCATTATGCTTGTATCCATCTATTGCAAATAAATTAAATACCTTCCGGGTGACTTCAGGCAATCGCTTTAAGATGATCAACAATTCATCGGCCTCCAGCGCCGATTCCCCATCATTAAAAGTCACCCCTGCTTCCAGGTCTGAAGCATCTTTAAATTCAATATTCTTTAAATGCTTTTTCTCTTTCCTGAACTCATCTATAAAATGATTGACCAATACGTTCCTGATAAAAGTTGCCAGGGCATATTGGTTATTGAACTTTGGAAGGTTCACCAATACCTTGTAGAATCCTCCATTCAATTTATAAATAACATCATCATGATTATTTGCATATCTAACGGCAATGCTGCTCATCAAAGGAAAATACTTTTTATACAAAGCGTTTTGACAACGCCTGTCATCTTCAATACATCCCCTGATCAATTCGGAATCTGTCATAATGAAAAGAAATCCGGCTGTTAACCGGATTTCTTTTGTTGCCAAATAAAATATCTATTTACCAATTATAAGCTTAACCGTTTTAGAATAATCGCCGGATCGTATGTTGATACAATACAACCCGTTTTCATATTCGCCAAGATCAAGGCTTATTTCATTTATACCAGTTTTGGTATTTATATTTTCAGATTTTATGATTTTTCCGCTTGCATCCATTACTTCAATTGCGACTTCCGAAGGTTTAAGTGAGCCTAAAGATATCTTTATGTCTCCTTTGCTCGGGTTAGGGAAGACCGCTATCGAACTAAACACATCTTGCTTCTCGATTTTTTGCACCTGGTTTCCGTCAAGCACTCTTAGCATTGTGCCGGAACTAATCTCCACTGAATCGCAGTAAGTACTGTAACAATGAAACAGCGTATCAAAAATGGTAACGCAAAGCTGGTATTTCCCGTCATTCAGGTAAGTATGTATAGGGTTCTTAGCAGTAGAACCTGTACCATCACCAAATGTCCAGTAGTATTTTGTCATTGCGTTTACCCCGGTGCTTGTATTCACAACATATACGACGGTAAGGTCATTGGTATCGATCGCGAAATAATATGAAGCGTGACAGGTGGTATTACCAAATACCTGAACTACTTTACAGATCGAATCACAAAGATTGTTGAGAGAGTCGTAAGTGTACATGCATACCATATAAATTCCCTGGTGGTACTCATGTACTATGGTATGCTGGTTTGAATCATTAATGCTTCCGTCTCCGAATTTCCATTTTACCTTATATGGTTTTGTACTGAACGAGGTATCATGAAAAGTCACCGTTGTATCTGAAATCGAATAATTGAAATTGGCTATTGCACAACCTCCATTATACGAACAGCCTATTACTGGTATGCTTTTGAAATTCGAGAAATCCACCCTGCCGTAAATATTTATATCATCTTTATAATCTCTTATTAAACCTTCAATAGTTGCAGAATCGGTGGAGCCCCAATAGTTATATTGAAGGTTAACTGTATCCGTTTTTGTAGGGGTATAGTTAGTTGCGTTGATTGTAAGCTTAGCCGCACTTCCTTTACGCGATAAAAAGTTATTGTCTCTTATTTCTATACTATCCTTGATGCCTGAACTGGAAGATTTGCGTTTCAGGGTAAGCATTGGATAAGAACTGGTTGAAGAACCAAAGCTATCCAGTGTATTATTATTAAAGGTCAGGTTTGTTTTGATATTACCGTTGGCATCCAAAATAACACCCTCAATAATATTGTTGAAACGGTTGCAGCTGATCTCATTAATTCCGGATAAATATCCAAAACTTATATTTCTCATCTTAAAGAATGTATTATTGGTAAAAACTACATTGCCATAAGTATAGATACTGCTGGTATGATGGAACACACAATTTGTAACCCGTAATTTTGAATTCAAACTAGTACAGTAGATCGCTGTTCCACCTCCATAACTATCCCCGGCAAAATCGCTATTGGTAAGTTCTGCCAATACGGTTTGCTGAGGAAAACCGCTTTGTATAAAAAGACTGTAATACGAATTTGTAAAAGCGCAATGATCTATTTTAATCGCTGTACTGGTCAACTCCATAGTTGTGTACCCTGATCCGTTACCTTCTATATTACAATAATTGAAATAAGCTCCTCTTCCTGTTGTAGGATCATAGTCCCTGCTTTTGGCCGAAAACTTGAATTGAATCTTTGAGATCGTAATTACTGAATCCCATTTGCCGCGCCCCTGGAATTCTCCATGCACGTCCATTCTATAAGTGCCGCTTGATTTAATTTCGACCCCCGGCATTACAATAACCGAAACTCCTGAATCGATATAGGAATTCTGGCCTAATAAATACGGGCTTCCGCTAATAGTCCAAACCTGGTTGGAAGTTATAAGCGCCGGAATGGTGGTTTGTGCCTTTAAAGCAAACGAAGAAATGATAAGTCCTAAAAAGAGTAGAAATTTAATTTTCATGATAGGTTAGGTGGTAAATTTAGGCATATATACGGGAAGGAAAGAGAGAAGGTTGGGTGGGGCATTGCAAAACGCTGGATTTCTTAATTACGTATTGGATTGTAATTCTAAGTTCTTTCTTCTTTCACCTTATTCTGCTACATTCGCTTTTAAACGCTTTATCCTAATGAAACTCATTTTTGCCTTTTTATTTATCATCACCATAAACTCGCAGCTTAGATCACAGGAACCATCAATATTGGCTACTTCGTTTAAGTGTAATGGAATGGAAACTCTCGTTCGTGGTAATGATAATGAATTCCTGGTGGTCGATAATTTATATAGTAAAACCACTATAACCATTTATGATGTGAAAACGTTAAAAAAGCTCAGGAAGGTGGTGATACCGGATAAGAAATTACCTTATGAGAATTACACCCGAGTCACACCGGATATCTTTTATAAGGAGGGAAAAATAATCTTAATTTATTCAATTCGGGTAGGGGGGAATGAAATTTTTTATGGTACCGTTGTGGAGAATGACGGGAAGATAAGTATACAGGATAAGAAGTTAGCCTCTGTTGACTATGACGAAAGGAAGTTTACATGGAAATATATAATTTCCTCACCCGACATGTCTAAGATTTTGATCTGGAGCCAGGTGGAGGATTATGAAAAACCTCAACCCTGCAACGTCATCATGGTTAATGATAACCTGGATAAGATCTATACCCGGGAAACTGAGCTGAGCAATGGCAATGAAAGCTTTACACTGGTTTCTTTGCAGGTTCATAATTCGGGGAAAGTTAGTTTATTGGCTTCTTTTTATAATTTGAGAGATATTAAGGATTCCTTATGCAATAATGTCTTCCGAGGTTACTCCATTGATAACGGTAAAAGTGACCTTAAAGAAATTAAAATAACTGGGGATCCTTTAGATGGATGTGATACCTATGGTAGTATTTCCTCAAATGAAGTGCCTTATAGAAAGAATTTTTTTGCCGGGTTTAATAGCAAGGTAACAGGAACAATAGACAGGTTATGTGTTTTCGATCTTAGCAAAATTGAAGAAGGAAGCATTGTTAAACATTACGTTGCCCTTGATAATAACCTCATCAATGAGTTTACAAAAGGAATTGTGCATGATCCCTCCGAAGATGAATCAAATTCCGAAGATAAAGGACCGAAAAACTACCATATAAGAGATGTGTTTTATGACCAGCACCATGATTTGAAAGTAATACTCGAATTCGATCACCAATATTGGATAAAAAAGGAGGGGGCGGTATCGGGGAAAGATAATTTTGATGTTTATGATTATGCCGGTACCATAATAGAATTAACGATAAATGATAAAAATACAGTAACCAATTATTTTGTCATTCCTAAAAAGCAACGTTCCTCTTTTTCACGCAGGCTGGAGTTCGTGACATTGAAAGGAAACGAAAATACCTATTACATTTATAATGATGCACAGGATAATTATGATGCTAAGAAGTTAGCGAAGAAAAATAACGACAATTTTCATTATATATTTTTGAAGGATGGGCTTCCCAGAATGGCTCTTGTTTCCGCATCCCCTGAAGGTAATCACAAAGCATTTAAAAAGCCTTTGTTTAAAAGCAGTGATGAACTGTACGCCATGGAAAACAATAAGTACTTATTAATAAATGACAATACTCTTATCTTTTATTCAGCTAATGATAATAATAGTTCGGGTAAATATTTTTTATTTAGAGTTACCTTTTAAAGAGACTTAGTGTTTTGGGTCATACCCTCAGCATCCCACGAAATCCCCTTGCAGCATAGTACGATTCTGCACCATTATGATATGTGAAGACTGTATCGTAACGCCGGTCACAAAATACTGCTCCGCCAAGTTTACGGATATTGGAAGGTGTCAGTACCCAGCTTGAAGTTTTTGTGTCGAAATTTCCCAGTTCCTGCAATTCGCGGTATTGGTCCTCCGTTAAAAGCTCGATACCCATTTCGGCTGCCATCTCCATCGCACTATTTTTTGGTTTATGTTCTTTCCTCGATTCAAGAGCTTTATGATCATAACAAAGGCTTCTGCGACCTTTCGGGCTTTCCTCCGAACAATCATAAAAAATATATTCGCCCGTCTTTTTATCATAGCCAACTACATCGGGTTCACCTCCGGTAGTTTCCATATCATCGAGAGACCATAGTTTTTCAGGATTGGCTTCCAGCTTCGCCTTCACTTTATCCCATTCAATACCTTTATGGCGCTTTACGTTTTTTTCGAAACGTGCTTTTAAAGCGGTGAGTAGTTCTTTGCGTTGTTCGGGTGACAACTTCTTTTTAGTGGTATTCATGTTATGTAGAACTCAATAAAAATCACGCATCCGGAATTTCAGGTTCAACCAATTTCGCCAGCTTTTCCAATGACTCCTGCCAGCCCAAATAACACATTTCTGCCGGGATAGATGAAGGTATACCCTCCTGAATAATTTTTAGTTCTGTGCCGGCTAAATTTTTTGTAAGCCAGATCGAAGTGATCATTTCCCCAGGGAGGTTTGGATCATCAAACACATCGGTATGCTTTATGAATTCATTGGGTTTTAGTTCTAAGTAATTTCCTCCAAAGGAATGTCCATTGCCGGTTGAAAAATTGGTGAAGGACATTTTGTAACTGCCGCCTTCGCGCACATCCATTTCATGAACCACACCGAGAAATCCATATGGTGGAAGCCAAAAAGACAAAGCATTCGGTTCGGTAAAAGCCCGGTAAACTTTTTCCGGGGTTGCTTTAAGAACTCTGTGAAGAGATACGCTATTGCTGCTCATATTGCATTATTATTTTAATCACAAATATAGAAATAAAAGACAGGGCCACTGCTGATTAATTTAATACGCTTGGTAGGTTTCGAGCCGTCATGCTGAACTTGTTCCGGCATCTAATAATCACCAAAAACATACATAATAGTACTAATCCTCCAATCCCTTTCCTTTGAGGATTTGAGGTGCATATTTTTCGATCCTTGCCTCCCTGGTTTTGGCCTGCTTAGCTGAAGAAAAATACAAGAGGTATCCTCTTTGTCGTCCGGGTGTCAGCTTATGAAATGCCGTTTTTAATTCAGGCATGTCATCCAGGACACTTTTAAATTCTACCGGCATTTTGAATTCTGTAGTCTTTTTCATTGGAACTTTCAAGCCGGCCTTTTCTACTTTAATAGCTTCTTTGATATAAGCTTTCAAAGTGGGTTTCATTTTTATTATCTGTTCCAGGCTGGTGAAACGTATCTGTCGCGCAGCCTGCACATTTTTTGTTTGCTGGATGAGGATACCTTTGGGATCTTTAAGCAAAGCGCCCTTAAAGAACAGGAAAGCACAATAATCCTTGAATATGTGGATCAGAACTATATTACTTTTTTCCAAGGCGTAGCAGGGACAGCCCCACCTTAGAACTTCTGTAAGCCCGCAATCGAGTACGATCTCTCGTAAGGCTTCTGTTTCTTCCTGCCATTTTCCGGCTTTATCGAAATACCAATTTACTTTAGGATTCATATTATTTTAAGATTAGTTACCTGAAATTGTTTTTCTATCGGCGGGCCTGAAATACCATGATAATACTACCATTACAAGCAGCACCAGCGACGGGAATAATTCGCCCGCTGAATGACCTACAGCTATATGAGAATAGGCAGCCCCTGTCAGAAGGAAGAAAAAGCCTGCGTAAGCCCATTCTTTTAATAAGGGGAATTTAGGAATAAGCAATGCCACTACTCCCAATATTTTCCAAACTGCGATTATGGTTAGAAAATAGACGGGGTAACCCAACTTTGTAATACCATAAACTCCGGGTGGGGCCAAAGCTCCTTCTACCTCCATTTTTAGTAATTGTTGTACTCCGGTTGCTAACATGCCTAATGCAAGCCAGGCAGTGGCGATCCAATAGATAATTTTATTTCTCTTTGTCATGATGTGTTATTTAGGTTAATGAGTTTATCAAATTAATGAGCCTGCCGAATTAAGATTTCCTGGATTCGGTTATGAGCCATATTTATACCTTGGGCAAATGGCATTTTCAATAATTGATCGCGGAGTGCCACAGATCTATAAACGACCTGCATAGTAAGTTTACTTGTATCGTCAGTTAGTGCTTCAAATTCCATATACTCAAGCCATGGTGCAAAAGGTGTATTCTCCATCTCAAAGGTCCTGGTGATCTTTTGGCCCCGAACAAATTCGTGTATTGTACCATTAAAGCCATGCTTGTTTCCCATTGGATCGGTTGTTTCGAATTGATAACTTCCATGCTTTTTACTTTCAAGCTTCAGCACCTTTGTTCCCATCCATTGTTCTATAATTTCAGGCTCTATAAAGGCTTTGAAAAGTAACTCAACAGGCAAATCGAATTCCCGGATGATCGTTAATTCCTGTTTGCCGTCTTCGGCGTTGATCTGTGTCTTGCGTTCCATATAAAATTATTTTTTGGTTTTGAACTTTTTCATTACAGATTCGAGTTTATTGAACCGGTCATCCCAAAGATTCCGGAATTGCTCTATGAATTCTGAAATTTCTTTCATTTTTGATGCATTAATATGATAATAGATCTCCCTGCCGTTTTGTTCCTGTTCCAGCAATTCACACTCGGTGAGTATTTGTAAGTGCTTCGATACTGTAGGCCTCGCAGTGTCAAAGTTCGCAGCAATTGCGCCGGCGGTTAAAGTTTGAGAAGCCAACAATATAAGTATAGCCCGACGTGTAGGATCGGCTATGGCCTGGAAAACATCTCTTCTTAAATTCATTGTGTAGCTATTTGGCTACAAATATATATGTAGTTATTCAACTACACAAATCTTTTTTGATTTTTTTTCAGAATTGAGACAATCTCTTAAAATAATGCTAGTTGATTATTTGTCCCATTCAGTCCAAATTCTTTTAGAATCTGCCAGTTTTGCCGATCATGTTTCCACAAATAGAATGCCTTGCACTCAAATGACGCTTTAAATGTTTTTTTGGAATAAGCAGCTTTAATAACCGGAAATACGTTCGGGTCAACGTCGCGGTACCCTATAGTTATATGTGGCTTGTATTGACTCTTTTGTATTTCAACTTCGGGGTATTTCTTCATTTCATTTACGAAGCCCTTATGAAACTTTATTAACTGTAGGCTTCTTATTACATCTATAAACAGTACAGGACTGAGTTTGTTATCAAAATAATCATAGTTGTTAAGGTCTATGGTAAAAGGTATTTCATGGTCTGCCCAGTCTTGAATCTTTGATATTTTCTTTTCAAATTCTTTCACTTGAGAAACGGGTATTTCAAAAGGTTGAAATAAAGTAATATGCACCGGTGGTTTAAGTGCCTTTTCAAATCCATACTTCTCCGCAAAGAGTACACGGACAGTATGGATCTCTGCTGCCAACTCCGGTGGTGGCACAATGGCAAACATGTATAATTCCGTGGGGTCGATCATAAATATAAAACTAGAGCAAGTTTGAGACTATGCGCAGCAGGCCTTTGATAAATTGGTTGTTTGGAGAAATAGAAACGGGCAATCACACCTTCTTCACAAATTCCGATTTTAATGCCATTGATCCAAAACCATCGATCTTACAATCAATGTTATGGTCACCTTCGGTTAACCTGATATTCTTAACCTTTGTACCGATCTTCAGTGAATGTGCAGATCCTTTTACCGGTAAATTTTTTATCAGAACAACTGAATCACCATCCTTCAAAATATTTCCATTTGAATCTTTTACGATCAGTCCTTTTTCTTCTTCTTCAATAATATCATCTGCATTCCATTCATGATTACAGTTAGGGCAGATCATTAAAAGACCTGACGGATAGGCATAGGGAGACTTACATTGGGGACATAGTATATTGGTATCCGGCATTATTATTCAGGGGTGTTAAAAGCAGTTGACAAAGATAGTGATATGTTGCTGCCGGTTCATTCTAATGAATCTACTTAAACTACATGCATCACTAAAATTATTCATTATCCTTTTTTTCCATTGGGCCAGCAAATAGGACAAGGACCAGTTCCTCTGTATTTATGACCACGACTACAGGTCTTCCATCCACCGGTATTTTTTGGAGCTTTTTTGGGAGTATTTTTCTTTGCCATTGTCTATAAATATTTGGTCACTAAAATAAATAAACAAAGTCTTCAATTACATTTTCACCCTTGTAAGATCTCTACATACCCCTCCGTTCCATTCACCCGAATCCTCTGTCCGTCTTTGATCAGCCTTGTGGCATTCTCTACCCCAACAACTGCAGGTAAGCCATATTCACGTGCTATAACTGCTCCATGGGTCATCAGTCCTCCAACTTCTGTTACAAGACCTTTGATGGATACAAACAAGGTTGTCCAGCTCGGATCAGTAAAGGAGGTTATCAATATATCTCCATCTTCCAGGTTGGCATCTTCCATTTTTAAAATCACACGTGCCCGTCCCTCTATAACTCCGGATGACACCGGCAGCCCAACAATAGCATCTGCAGGTAGATTTTCTCTTTTGTATTTACCCACGACAATTTCACCATCTGAAGTGAAAACACGTGGCGGGTTAAGTTTTTCATAAATTTTGAATTCCTCTTTTCTATTAGTGATGATCCGGTAATCCAGTTTGTTTGTGGATGAGACTTCGCGAAGTTCTTCAAACGTGAGGTAATAAATATCTTCTTTTTCAGAAATAATGTTGGCTATTGCAAGTTCTTCGGCATCTTCCAGTAAAGCCCGCTTATACATAAAGTAGCGACTAACCATGCCATATTTTGGATACTCGCGATAGCCGGCGAAATTCCGGACCATGTCGATCATCCGTTTTGTTTCTTTGGCTTTTTGTTCACCCTCCGGTAAGGCCGTCAACCTAGCTAACAACTCCTGTTCTTTATTCAATGCTTCCTGTCGCCCCTGCTCAAATTTCCGGTGGCCGGCCTTGGGCTCAAAGTTTTTAATATTACTAAGAATTATTGGGACAAGTATAATAGGCTTTTCACTCCAACGCGTTTTAGTAATATCGATTTCTCCTGCACACCGCATTCCATATTTGTTGAGAAAAGCTTCGATAGCATCGCACGTTTCTTTTCCACCGTTAAACTTAAGCAGTTCATTCAGGAAATTGGTTCCTGAACTTTGCTTGCCCTGAGTTTGTCGAAGGGCAGAAGGGTCATCTTTAATGTGTTGTAAATATTCAATTACTTCCGGATACGGACGAATCACATCTGCAACATCCAATAATGCCAAACCCATTTCCGAGGTAATATTATTTGGAACAGATTGAGAAAGTGTATCTGCAACATTTTTCTCACCTAACCACTCGTACATTTTTTCATTGATCCATGAAGCAGCATTCATACCCGTCATGATCACACCAAAACTTTGCGGGTCAGTTAAGTCTTTTTTTAATTGCTGGATATCTTCGAGGATAAAATCAAACAGTTCTGGTCCTGATTTTGTCTTAATGTTTTGTTTTAATGATTCAATCGAAGCCCGATTGTTCTTGATCAATTCAGAAACGATTGCCGGATCATAATCGTTTAGTGTTTGATAGTTCGGAGGTGATTCAACTTTGTCGGTTTTACCCGGACTCTCAACCGGCGTCATCCCGGCCGGTGATACTGATTTTATAAAATCTCCTCGCTCCAAGATGTTTGTAAGTGCGTCTTTTATGATCGGATCGGATTTCCCCAAAACATTTACCATAGTTTCCCTGCCGGCAGGAGAGGCCAACATTGGTGTAACGTCAACGAATAACCTGCCCCCGGCTATCCGCATCGGAGCGCGGGTCGTTAACAAGAAAAAAGACAAGCCCAATGGTTTCATGGCGTCAGTCATCATCTGCTGGTGGCCGACAGAGATGTAAACGCGATTCTCTTTATCATTCGCCTCAGGCTCGCCTACCGAAGCTTTTGCGTAGGTGGGTATCGGAAATAAAGTAGTGATTGGCCGGCTCTGAACAATGTAGAAAGTATCCTCGACCAAACACCATTCGATGTCCTGAGGCATGCCGAAATGTTCTTCGATCTTTCTGCCGATGTTATCTAATTCTAAAATTTGTTGATCTGTCAGCGTCTGCTTGTTCTGCATCTCGGCCTCGATTTCCTGTTCCTTTGTGCCGCCATCTTTTAATGAATAAATAGCGAGTTTCTTCTCAGATATTTTCTTATCGATGATCTTGCCCTCACGCACTTTATAATTATCAGCGTTTACAAGTCCTGAAACCAATGCCTCACCAAGCCCGAAGCCGGCATCAATAGACAACACCTTTCTGTTAGATGTTACGGGATCGGCAGTAAACAAAATCCCTGACGCCTGTGGGAAGACCATCTTCTGAACGACCACAGACAACTGAACTTTATGGTGGTCAAAGCCATTTTGTATTCGATAGATCACCGCACGATCTGTAAATAGCGATGCCCAGCACTTGCTGATATGCTTTAAGATCGCTTCCTTTCCGATAATGTTCAAATAGGTATCCTGCTGCCCTGCAAAGGAAGCCGTTGGTAGATCTTCTGCCGTAGCACTTGATCGTATTGCAAAAGCATTTTCTTCACCAAGCTTTACAAGATAATCTACAATTTCTTCTGCTATATCCTTAGAAATAGGTATTCCCTCGATTACCTTTCGGATTTTTGCACTTATCTCACTTATGTTTTTTCTCTCTTCTGCCTTAAGATGATCTAATTCATCGAACAAGCTATGAAGCTCCGGATTGTTTTCTGTTATTTTTTTATACGCTTCGGTGGTAATACAAAAACCTTCCGGGACGTGTATACCTTTGATCCTGCAAAGTTCACCAAGGTTAGCGCCCTTTCCTCCAACAAGCATCAACTTTGATCTGTCGATATCCTTAAAAGAAAGTACATATTTATTCATGTTCCTTTTTTATTGAGGCAAAATTTCGCGAAGAATCTGCAAATATTCTTCCACTTCTTTAGTTACTAAATTCAAAATAACCTTCTTTTCGCAAAAGCTCTTCCTGAGCCTGACTTTAAGTAAATCTCAAACTCAAAAGCCTTATACTTATTTGCAAAACAAGAAAGGTGGATAATTTCAACGGGAAGGCGGGCTGAGGTATATTTTACTTCACCCCTCTGGTGTCTTGAAAGACGATCCTTCATGTTGCCTGTACAACCTACATAATAGGTGCCGTCTGAACATTTCAGGATGTAGACTGCCCACATAAGTTTTATTTTTTATATCCAGCCAACCTTACGGCTTACTGTCGCGGACCGCGTCCGCCGAAGTTCGTTGAAGTCTTGGCGCGACAAATTAACTATTAATTAACAAGCTCGCCTACGCCAAGGCTTCGGCGAACGAAGGCGGAAAGAGAGGGATTCGAACCCCCGGACCTGTTACAGTCAACGGTTTTCAAGACCGCCGCATTCGACCGCTCTGCCATCTTTCCGCCGCGAAAATAAGCATTCACTTGGATTCTTGAAAGTTTTCATCCAAAAAAAATCTTAATGTATATTTGTCCCGCTGATATGAAAAAATTTTTCCTCCTGCAACTGCTCCTGCTGCTGCAACTTGTCTCTTTTTCCAATTCCAAATTCCTTCTTCCCATTGTAAATGAAAACGGTAAATGGGGATATATTGATACAACTGGTGAACAGATCATTCCCTATCAATACGACCTGGCCTATAATTTCACAGAAGAAAGGGGCCTGGTAGCAGTAAGCGTGAACGGACAATATAAATACAGCTATATTGATGTTAATGGGACGCTTTATGGAGATTGGAATTACACAGAAGCAATGCCATTCAGCCAAGGGTATGCATTAGTTCGGTTTTTCATAGATCCCCTTAACCTCTCCTGGGGTTATATGGATAAGAATGGAAAAGTGTCCCCGGCTTTAGGTTGCAGCGATGCAAGAAGCTTTAACGCCGGGTTGGCAGCAGTGAATAAGCTCAATGGCTGGGGGTTCATAAATAAGAATCTTAAAGAAGTAGTACGCGGACAATATACAGCAGTAGGCGTATTCAGTGAAGGCCTTTGCGCTGTCGCTATGGGTAAGGATACTTTACAAAGATGGGCATATATTAATGGCATGGGCCAACAGGTTACGCAAATGAAATATATCCATGCTTCCAAATTCAGTAACCGTATGGCGGCAGTTTGCATTGAGGTAGAAGATAAAACGCTCAGGAAAGTGACAAAGAAAAAAGTATATGGATATATTGGTGGCAACGGTGATTTCATGATTCCCGCCAAATTCCAGGAAGCCTCCGATTTCAATGAAGGAGTGGCCAGGGTAAAGATGAACGGGATAGAATATTTCATTGACATAATGGGAACAACGGTGTTCACCCTTGACTCCGCATACCATGCTTCCGATTTTCATTATGGATTCGCTGCTGTAAATACACCTGACGGGAGAGCTTACTTTATAGATAAACAAGGAAACATAACATACGACTATAACTTTGTAAGCCTTACCGACTTCAATAACGGGTATTCTTTTTTCACCAAACGCAACGGTTCACAGGGATATGTCGATTATAGGGGAAACATAATTTGGAAGAACAAGTGATCAATTAAAAATTAAGAATTAAGAATTCCTCAACCAAACTATGAAGTACATTCTTTCCATAATTGTAGCTCTTATCCTGCTTCCTCAGTGTAAATATTTTAAGAAGAAGAATACGTATAGCAATTTCCCTGCGGATACCGCTCAATATTTAATGTGGACGGATGAGTTGATTGAGGACAGTAACAACGCGGAAATATTATTTAAACGCGGAGAATATCTTTATAAGAAAAAGCTATTTGTCAAGGCTCTTGCAGATGTAAACCGGGCGAGTATTCTTGATACAACCAAAGCTCAATATTTCCAGTTGCTGGGTGACATTTGCTTTGCGGTAAACAAAACCAAGATCGCAGCTACTGCTTATGAACGCTCCATCGCGTTGGATAAGGACAATTATTCCGCCTATATTAAACTTGGTGAGCTTTATTATATTGTAAAAGAACATGTGCTTTCTCTTCAAAATTATGATGAGGCACTCCGTTTACAACCTGCCTGTGAAGCCTGTTATTTTTACAAAGGATTAAACTACCGGGAAATGACAAGCCTGAGCAAGCATAATGAACTCGCGATAACCATGTTCCAAAAAACCATATCCCTTGATCAAAACTATTTCAATGCATACATCCAGTTAGGCGAGATATATGAAGAACAGGATCCAAAGGTTGCTTTAGAATATTTCAACGGGGCTTTGAGGATACAGCCTAAGAGTATTGAAGCCTTATACCATAGAGCATACCATTACCAGGTTCATAATAATTACGACAGTGCCGGGGCAGATTATAAACGAATCCTGGAGATCAACCCGAATTTTGTGAACGCTTATTTCAATGTTGCATACATGAATATGAAGGAAGGGAAATATAAACCGGCCATTGATGGTTTTAAGCTGGTAACCAAGCTCGATGATTCTAATGCCGGCGCCTGGTATAATCTTGGTGTTTGCTACGAAAAGACCAATGAGAAAGAAAAAGCAAAACAAGCCTATAACGAATGTTTGCTGATAGATAAAGATTATCCTGACGCAGGGGAGAAGTTGAAAAAGTTGAAATAGGTTTTAAACAAATCTCTTTCTTTGCGCACCAATCATCCTGAATTTTGAAAATCATCTTCACCGTTACCAATGACCTTACCTATGACAGGCGGATGCAACGTATATGCACATCGCTTGCCAAAAACGGTTATGAAGTAGAACTTGTCGGGAGAAAATTGAGAAACAGTAAAAACCTTCAACACGAACCTTACCGTCAAACCCGCCTGAAATGTTTCTTCAATAAAGGAAAACTATTTTACGCTGAACACAATATCCGTGTATTCTTCTACCTGCTGTTTCATAAAGCGGATACAATATGCAGCATCGATCTCGATACCATCTTACCCGGTTACTATGCATCCAGGTTAAAAGGTTTGAAATTTGTTTACGATGCACATGAATATTTCACCCAGGTGCCGGAAGTATTGCACCGAAGAAATGTACAAGTCTTTTGGGAGAAAGTAGAAAGCCATGTCGTTCCTAAGGTTAAAAATGCATATACTGTCAATAACTCTATTGCCAAACTTTTCGAAGAGAAATACAAAACCCATTTCGACGTGATCTACAACGCGCCGGAATACCACGAACAAAGCTTCGAAAACAACTTCTCCAAAAAGATATTACTATACCAGGGAGCTCTTAATGCTTCCCGGGGATTGGAACAATTGATCAACGCAATGCAGGAGATCAACGGGGTGTTGTGGCTTATCGGGGAAGGGGATCTCTCGGCAAAGCTCCGTCAGCAGGTTGCCGATCTCGACTTAAACGAAAGGGTGATATTTAAAGGAATGATCCCTCCAAACGAGTTAATTTCCTTTACAAAACAGGCAACCCTGGGAATAAATGTTTCGGAGAATGCCGGATTAAGTTACTTTTACTCCCTGAATAATAAGTGTTTCGATTATATTCATGCTGGTTTGCCATCAGTTACCAACGATTTCCCCGAATACCGTGTAATTAATGATAAATTTAGGATAAGCGTTCTAACCCAATGCGAAGAGAAATTACTTATAAATGACGTTAACACTATACTAAAAGACGAGGAACTTTATTATAATTTAAAACAAAATTGCTTAATTGCGGCTAGATTCTTCTGCTGGCAAAACGAGGAAAGCAAATTGTTGGATTTTTATGCCAAATTACGATAAACAGATACATATCATCTCTTTCGATGTACCATTTCCGCCGAGTTACGGTGGGGTGATAGACGTGTATTATAAGATCAAAGCTTTATATGATCTTGGTGTGAAAGTGCACCTGCATTGTTATAAATACGGAAGGGAAGAAGCCAGGGAACTTAAAGAAATTTGTGCCAGCGTTAATTACTACAAACGCGAACGTTTCAGCAACCCATACATTGGCAGCAAGCCATATATAGTACGTACCCGTAACACCCGGAGGTTATTGAATAACCTTATGCTTGATGATCACCCGATATTATTTGAAGGGCTGCATTCCTGCTGCCATCTTACCAATCCCGGGTTGAAAAAACGTTTTAAGATGGTTAGGATGCATAATATTGAGCATCATTACTATACCAATCTTGCTAAAGTGGAGCGTAATCCTGCAAAGAAATATTTCTTCAAGCTCGAGAGTAAAAGGTTAAGCAATTTCGAATTCACACTGAAACATGCCAATTGCATCCTTGCCATCTCTCCGAACGATAAAAAATACCTGGAAGAGAAATTTGATAATGTAGTTTACCTTCCGGCATTCCATCCAAATGATAAGGTAGAGACCTTGCCGGGAAAAGGGAGTTATATACTTTACCATGGCAACCTTGAAGTAGGGGAGAATGATGAGGCAGCTTTATATCTCGTGAATGATGTATTCAGTAAGCTTGCTCTTCCATGCGTTATAGCCGGCAATAATCCATCGCTTCTTTTAAAACAGCTGGTAAAGAAACATTCCAACATCACTCTATTGGATGGAGTAACCATTGAATCGATACATCGCCTTATTAATGAAGCACAGGTTAATGTTCTTCCAACATTCCAGGCAACAGGCATAAAGCTTAAACTTATAAATGCATTGTTCCGTGGCCGTCATTGCGTGGTTAATACCCCGATGATATTAAATACAGGCCTGCAACAATTATGCGTTGTTGCCAATGATTCTGAAAAAATGATCTCCGCTTTAAAAGAGCTTTATGAAAAAGAAATTACTGAGGCAGACATTGAACTTCGCAGGGATTTCTTCGATAAGCATTTCAACAATACCGAAAGCGCACAGCAGATCATTTCGTTGATTGAAAGAAAGAGTAACTAATTCAATTGTTAATTGTTGATTGTAAATTGTAAGGACTTAAAGATGCTTGTGCTTTTCTATGCTTTGCCGCACTTAAGTTTCATTTCAAAATCACTCACATAATTGCGATCCGATTATTACAATTAATAATTTACAATTTACAATTCCTGCCTACTCTTTTCCTCTCTCCCCGCTAAACTGATCGTGTTCGAACTTGAAGAGCACATTGAAAGTGGTAAGTGAACCATAACACCTGGTTATGTATTGCTGAAGATTAACTTTTTCTTCATCGTCAAGTACTGTGCTTGCATTGATTCGCTGTTCAAGAGTACGCATGCGGTCGCGTATCATTACTACTTTATGGAATAGCTGGTCGATAGGTATTTCCTTGGATGCCAGGTTGGCTTCCCCGGGTTTTAAGATCATCTTACCACCCACCCATTTTTTACCAAGCTCGACAGTTTCAGGGTAGTCGCAATATTTTTTGAAGATATGTATTAGTGTTCTTTCTACATCAAAGAGGCTTACAAGGTCTGTATCCGGCTCAACCGCGTCCACCACTTCAATAGAATCATCGTCCTTCTTGTACTCCTTTGTCCCAAATTCTATAAAGGTGATGAGATAAGTGAGGGGCTTCACATTGATCACAACCCCGTCGCCATAATTCCGGTGCTTTACCCGGCTTCCGATTCCTAATGCGTCCATATTTTTTGATTATTATTTATTGTAATGCAATTATAATTCATTTTATCTCATTATCAATTGTCGGTATAATAATTCCCGCCTTTATTAATTTTATCGATCGCCTCCTGGTAGACTGAGTCTTTGCCCTCCAGCTTTACATGGAATTGCATGATGCGGGGCTCCAGCGAGGAATATTTTATCTGGATCTTATAGCTGTTCCTTTTTAGCTCAACCTCGCTTTTAAATGTAAAATCCTTCGAATATGGAATGTTCTCATCGTCGAAATACACCACGTTCACCCAATAATTATTATCCTGGATCCGGTATTCTATAAGCCTGGCATCGGTTTCCTGGGCATAGAACTTAAGATGAACGGACTTGCGAACAAAACCTACGAGAAAAAAAGCGGGTATGGTAAGAAAGAAGAGCAGGAGGAAATATTTAAGCGACCTGCTTTCGGGGTTGAAGGAAACGCCTTTCTTCTGCCATTTCAGGTAAAGGTTATTGATGAAAAAGTATAATGCTACTACAAAAAGCAGGAAAGCCAGTACCATCTTTCCGAACTCATTGCCTGCATAGGTTGTGAACCAATTATTAAAAATTATAAGAAGCCCCCAGGCCATCGCCAGGCCGAGCATCAGTTGTTTTAGCCAATAAGGGGTAGAAGGTTGATCCTCTGCATTAGCTTCTGTATTTTGCCCTGAATATCTTCGACGGGTTCCATACTTCCTTGGATCTGAATTTTCTAAAACCGCATTGCCTTTAAGAAGAATGTTATACCAGTTACGTTTTATCGGATCGCTTAATACCGAATAAGCTTCATTGACTTTTTTGAAATATTCTTCCGCAATAGTATTCCCCGGATTCAGATCAGGATGGTATTCTTTGGCAAGCGTCCGGTAAGCCGATTTTATTTCCTCGGAAGTAGCATGTTCGGTAACCCTAAGTATTGTGTAGTAGTTCAGCAAGGTATCCCTGCAAATAAAGTAAAATATTGCTGGAATGCTTTTAGAATAATGCGTAGCTTAAAGCCAGGTTGAAATTATTGCTTACCCTGGAATTGTTTTGAGGAAAACTATTTGACCTGAAAGATGCATGACTTGAAGAATACAGATATTCATTTAATATGATCCTGAACTGTGGGCTAACATAAAAATATATACTAAGCATGGAAGAAAAACGGATATCCATTGAAGGATTATAATTTGCAGGAGAAATTATGGTGCCCATATAACAAACAAGACTATTTTTCCATACTATGGAGGTTCGGGTATTAGGATAATATCCTCGTTCTATAAACAACCCCATCTCCGGGGAGATTTGATTTCGTTTATCAGTAGATTTATTATTTATTGTATCATACGTATATGTACTTTTATTTGTGATAATGTTATTTTCCAAAATAAATTCAATCCCTGTGTTTAATTGATTGTTAAGGTTGATGACATTGCTGTTAGTTATACTATAAATAATTTGAGGACTAAAATTCAAACTTAAACCGGTCGTCCGGGAAGAATCTGTGGTCATATTCGAAGCCTGGCTTGAGAATCCCATGCCGGCTTTTAATTGTTTTACTCTCCCGCATGAACGCATGATTTGGGGAGCAAAATATATTTGGTCATTCAAGACAGCAAAAACTGAAGGGCTGCATTCCTTTATCAGGTTGCTTTCCTGGAGATATTTTATCAATGCTTCAATCATTGCAATCCTGTTAATCCGGTCGTCTAAAACTCTCCGGTTATTGAATTTGACAATTATAGCGCTCAATTCCAATACATTTTCATTGGTGACTTCGGAAATCAATAGTTGCCTGGATTTCAACTCTTCAAACAGCCGGATCGAAGTAATTGCATCTGAAATATATTCTTCTCTGCCTTTACCGTACGTAAAGAACAGGAATGGAGAAGTTGTATTGTACTTTTTTGTATTGCTGTTTTTATTGTAGAGGTAATAATCATTTAAGGAAAATTCAAATCCACAAAATCTTTTCTCTCTAAGGTAGTACCGTGAGATTGCGCCAAAACTAACGTCGTTGGTGAAGGAGACGGATTTTGAACCGGTAGACGACGTAAACTTCGGGAAATACCCGGCAACTACCTTCCGGTAAAGTCTTCCACTATTTACAAAGGAAAAGTAGCTGGCGGTGCCGTTAAACGAAAATGAATTATTTTTAGAATTGAAAGAGAATAGCTCCGACTCATTGTAACTTTGATTCAAATGAAAGCCGAGGTCAATCCCTTTATACTTCTGATAACGGAATTTATAGCTGGTAAAATCGAAATCCATTTGAGAAAAAACAGAAGAGGTTATGAAGACAAGCAAGAGAGGTAAGAGTGACTTTTTCATGGCCTATTTTCCTTTAGTAATTGAAATGATTATTTAATGAGTTTCCGCGATTTTCAAGGTTACGAATAAAATTTGTAAAACGGGAATATTGAAATTATATTTTGCGTCCCATTATTCACTATGAAGATCACTGTTTATCTCTAAGTCGATTTAGTTCACTCAGGTCATGGACTAACGTTATCTACCTTGCCCATTTCAAAAATGACATATTCCATAACAATTTCTTATTCTCAATTTCTTAACTTCGCGGCTCAAAAAACCAGTTTTTATGTCTAAAAGAATTTTACTTTCAATTTCTTTATGTTTGGCTTTTTTGCTTGGGATGTCCCAACCACCTAATCCATATCCTCTCGTATCCATAGATACATTACAGTTTGTCACTGCTTCGAAACTGGCTGTAAACAATACCAGCCCCGATTACATTAACCCAACTTTTAAAAACACAACCTATACCGATACAGTTCAGGTAGAAGGATATGTGACATTCAATCCAAAGACTTACGGGCTGAGCACAACCCAATCGCGTTACGGTTGTTTCCTGCAAACAAATCCTACGGCTACTCCATGGGGAGGCATGCACGTATTGCTTGACAAAGGATTATATCCTGGCGATTCGATCGGAGGCCTTGACCAGGTGGTTAAGTACTTTTCCAATTTCGATTATGGGCTGAAAGTGAAATGCACAGGTAAGATGACTGAATTCACCGGCATGACGCAGCTTGCGCTGTTGAAAATTGAAACAGAGATCACCAACCTTACCCCGGCTAACATCCAACCCAAATTATTAAACCTGGATGTTTTCGAAAAAAATATTGGAGGTGTACAAACCTACCAGCCTACCACAGGAGAACAATGGGAAAGCTCCTATATAGAATTACGCAATGTGACCGTTGTGGATCGCACAGCAAACGGCTCACGATGGAACTGGGCATTACAGGATGCAAATGGAAACAAAATGAAGGTCTACGATGTCTCCGGTTATTTCCGTAATGATAATTTCGACCGCGACCCGAATACCCCGGTTGGTTTCGCTCCTCCTCCTGCTGGTACTACGCTTACCTATGTAAGAGGCGTTGTGATGGAAGTTGTGTCGGGAGGAGTTCCGGGTTATTATATAGCTCCTTTAACACCTACCGATATTGGCCCTCCAACTTTTGTGCCTCCGTCTATTAGCAACCGCAGGCATATTCCTGTGATCGCTACAAGCGCTGATCCTGTTAAATTAAGAATGCGTGCAGTGGATGACTCAGCTATCGTGAGCGCAACAATGTATTATGCTGTTGGAGTTAGCAACAATACCTACACTGCAGTTACCATGACTGATCTTGGAGGTGGAATATATGAAGCGACAGTGCCGGCGCAGGCCAATGGCACAATTGTAAAGTATTGGTTCCGTGCCTGGGACAATGGTGGCCACAACTCCGTGGATACTGCTTCCAATGCTTTAGCTTATATCGTAACTGATGGTGGTATTAATACAATAGCCCAATTACAATATTCTCCTTTTGCCGGAGGTAATTCTATCTGGGCAGGGGATACGTTGACAGGAATAAATGTAGGAGGTATCGTTACAGCTTCATTATTTGATATGCAAACTTATCCTGCGTTGCAAAGCGGCAATGCTCCGAACTCGGGTATATTCTTTAAAGCACTAGCCGGAGATAGTGTGAGTTTATGGAAAAGAGGAGATAGTGTTATCATCAACTCCTGCGTTGTAACGGAAGATTTCAATGTCACCACTTTAAGCCGTATAGGTGTTTATGGAACTACTAAAAATTTCACAAAAGTATCTTCCTATAATAATGTTCCCCCTTTTATTACGACATTGCCTATTGATTCCGTGATCGCAAAAATACCTGCATATACAGAACCCTATGAAGGAATGCTGGTACGTTACGACAATGTATATTGTGTCAACAAAAACCCCGATGGACTTTCTAATAATGGCGAGTTCAGCATATACAAAGACACTTCAACGGTTAATGGCCTTCGTTGCGATGATGACTCTAAAGATATCGGTTCTACCTATAATGTAGATTCAATGATCGTCAAACTGAAGAAATACGGATTCGTACAGGGAGTTTTGTATTTCAGCTTCAGCAACTGGAAGCTGGAGCCACGCGACAGGGCAGATATAGATCATAACGACAGGATCGCACCATCGCTAACACTTATTGGCAAGGATACTATTCACATAAATCAATTCAGCACCTTTAATGATCCGGGTGTGATAGCCTACGATAATTTTGACGGCAAGAACTTAACACCGGTTGTCACCGGAACAGTTAATTCCTCGGTGGTCGGTGTTTATATACTTAAGTATGATGTTACTGATGGAGCAGGTAATAAGGCAGTTCAACTGACACGCATTGTGTACGTGGATCAGAATATTGGAATCGCGAGTTCTTTAACTTCTTCAGGCATTAAGCTGTATCCCAATCCGGCTACGAACGTTTTAAATGTGGAATTCAGTTCTTCCGCATCCGGCCAGGCCACTATTGTGTTTACCGATATCAATGGCAAGGAGATAATATCTGAAAATATAAATGTGAAGAATGGTAAGAATAAGCTTGCTTATAATACCACTTCACTACCCAAGGGAATTTACATTATAAACATAAAGCTTTCCGATGGGAACATCACTGAGAGGTTTATAAAATAACATCACAAAATTTATTTTAAAGCCATATCTCAAAAAGATGTGGCTTTTTTATTTTAATACATTAACATTGCGCATTAAAGCATTTAAGAGAAAATCATTTTAATCATTTTTAATTATGGAGTTAGTAAACAACCAGTATTGTATCCAGGGCCTGCCGGTAGAGCAATTGGCCCGGGATTTCGGAACACCTTTGTATGTGTACGACGGCGAAAAGATCAAACAACAGTACCACAAGCTAAAGGATGCTTTTAGCGGAGTAGATGTGCATGTGAAGTATGCATGTAAGGCATTGTCGAATATCAATATACTGAAGCTGCTGAAGAATGAAGGATCGGAGCTGGATTGCGTTTCTATTGAAGAAGTTCAGCTGGGCTTGTACGCAGGTTTCACCCCAAAACAAATATTGTTTACACCCAATTGCGTGAGCTTTGAAGAGATCAAGCAAGCGGTCAATTATGGAGTAAGGATCAATATTGATAATATTTCAATATTGGAACAATTCGGCCATGAATATGGAAACAAGGTGCCATGCTGCATTCGTATCAATCCACATATACTCGCTGGCGGAAATAAAAATATTTCCACCGGCCATATCGATTCCAAATTCGGTATAAGCATTTACCAGCTCAGGCATGTGCTGCGTGTGGTGAAAACAAATAATATTCATATCAATGGATTGCACATGCACACCGGAAGTGATATTTACGACGCGGAAGTTTTTATACAGGGTGCTGAATTATTATTTGATGCGGCAAAAGAATTCAAAGAATTAGAGTTCATTGATTTCGGAAGCGGCTTCAAAGTTGCTTACAAGGATGATGACGTTGTTACAGATATTGAAGAATTAGGTAAGAGAATAGCGACCTATTTCAAACAGTTTTGCAGCGATTATGGGAAACAGCTGGAGTTATGGTTTGAACCCGGAAAATTCCTGGTCAGCGAATCCGGTTATTTATTGGTAAGCGCCAATGTGATCAAGCAAACAACAGCTACAGTATTTGTAGGTGTTAACAGCGGGCAAAATCATTTGATACGTCCTATGTTCTACGATGCATATCACCAGATCATAAACGTTTCTAATCCAACCGGCACGACACGGGTTTATAGCGTTGTAGGTTATATCTGCGAAACAGATACGCTGGGATGGGACAGGAAACTTAATGAAGTGCGTGAAGGTGACCTTCTGGCAATAAAGAATGCCGGTGCTTATGGTTACAGCATGAGCAGCAACTACAATAGCCGCCTTCGCCCGGCGGAAGTATTGGTTGAGAATGGTAAAGCCAGGCTGATCCGCAAACGCGAAACGTTCGAAGACCTCATACGTAATATGGTAGGAGAGCAAATGAATAGTGAAAAATAAATGTAAGCGTACAGTTTGGCAGAGCTTGCTCCTAAATGGGAATAAGATCCCATAATTCATAACTCATAATTAATAATTAATTCCATGGCTTTCGATATCGAAAAATTAGACACCGGTTATAAAGGCAAAAAGCTGAACAAGGAAAAAGGGAAGGCTTTGCTTTCAAAAAAGATAGAAGAATTATCCGAGCTCCAATATAAGTTCTACGCCGATGGCAGGAGAGGGTTGCTCATCATCATCCAGGCCTTGGATGCTGCAGGTAAGGATTCTACCATACGTAAAGTTTTTTCAGGCATTAATCCCCAGGGAGTTGATGTTGTCAATTTCAAAGCTCCCACACATGAGGAATTGCGTCACGATTATTTGTGGCGTTGTGCAAAGCAATTACCGGAACAGGGAAAGTGGAGAGTGTTTAACCGAAGCTATTATGAAGAAGTATTGGCAGTGAAAGTTCACCCGGAATATTTGGTGGCTCAAAATTTACCTCCTGAAGCTGACGGAAAAAAAATATGGGCCAACCGATATGAGGACATCAATAATTTTGAAAGGTATATTACCCGAAATGGGATCATGCTTATAAAATTCTTTCTTAATGTCAGTGCCGAAAAACAAGCAGAACGGTTTATTGAAAGGGCAGAAGAGGCAGAGAAAAACTGGAAGGTAGGAATTTATGATATGAAAGAACGGGAACTCCGTCCTGAATATATGAAAGCGATTAATGAAATGGTTCGACATACAGATACAGATTATGCACCCTGGCATATTATTCCCGCCGACGATAAATGGTACACCCACCTTATGGTAGCTGATACGATCATGGAGACCCTGGAAAAATATGAGATCAATTATCCCAAACCTGACAAGGACCAGTTGGAAGCGATTAAGGAGGTGAAAGAGAAATTGGAGAAGGGGTTGTAGTCAACAGCAATTTTCGTAAATACTTTAAGAATTTCTCTAGTAGTTATATGCACTCTATTTTTTACTTTTTAAGCGCTATTCAGGTATCATTATTTGCCGTTCATTTTTTCCGTCCTGATCCATTATCGCAATATGGCTTCTGTAATTTAGTTGGATAATATTTCCAGTCATTGTATCTCTTAAAACTTGTTGAAAAATTACTTTATTGTTTTCAACATCGCTGAAACCTATTGGAACAAAACTCTGTTCAAATGTACCTAGGGTATTTATTAAGTGACTTTCCAAATTTATTGCCCCATATTTTATTAAATAATCTTTACTAATCACAAAATATAGATTTTTGCTTTTTTTATTATATCGATAAATAGCACTAGTACCGTTTTTAGGTTCAGAATATATGACTTGTTGAATATCATTATTAATATTTATTTGTCTTATTTCAAAATCATCTGTTGAATTACTTTTCAAATTGAAAATTAGCTCACTATCATTTAACCACGTATTTGAATTAGGTTGAATATTCAAGGTTTTTATTAATTTTCCATCTATATCAGCAATTTGATTGCCATTAAAAATGAATTGGGTTCCCGAAGGGTTCCACTGTGCACGATACCCTCCAGCACTTAATTCAGTTAGGCTATCCCCATTTGATTTAATTTTCCATATCTTTCTGTTTTGACCTGTAAAAACTATCCAATCCTTTACACTCCAATCAGGCATCATCGTTACATGAGAAGTTAAAAAGGTTGTTTGTCCGGTGCAAAAATTATACTTAAATAAATCCAAATCGTCCTCAGCTTGAATGCCATTTTCGCGCCTTAAGTAACAAAACTCAAATTCATTTCTTGGATTTACACATGGTTGAGAATAAGCATATTTATCAGGATAAATATGGTCAGGGGGAATTATACTTCCGGTGTTTAAGGTTCCTTTATATAGGTTTATGTATGGCTCACTTCTAAAGTCATACATTTCTGGGCAATTCGTAGTTTTTGGTGGTAGCAACTTTGGGTCTTTTACACAAGAAGAAACCACGCAAATCAATAATATCACTATTAATTGTTTCATAATTACCTTTAATAATTACAATTGTGAGGGGTTCCCCTCACAATTGTAATTATTTTTAATTATAGTTTAACAAATTTAACCCTTTTCCTTATATCTCCCATATTTATTTCATAAAAATAAATACCACTTGAAAATGGTGTCAAATCACATGAGATTTCAGTTATGCCAATTCCTGAATAAACTGTTTTTATCTTTTTTCCTTGGATATCAAATAAATCAATTTTAACGTTAAGGTTTTCATTATTTTCTAAGGTTATTACATTTTGAGTTGCTGTCGGATTAGGATATACTCTCATACTAACTTCCGAATTCTTTTGAGTGGTTATTCCTGTAGCAAATTGTATGCGAAGCGAATATTCTAAAACAGCTTTACTTAATTCACTAGTTGCACTAAATGGCCACCAACCTACCACGATAGATCCATTAAATACCTTATAAACATATCCTGTCATTGAGCATGAAGTTTGCGTGCAAGAACCTATCACCACTCTTTCACGCGGTGATAACTCATATCTGCTATTGACATAAACAACATCCTCTAAAACATTTGACATACTTGGTCTTGGCCAATAATCCTTAATAACAGATGAACCACCGATTGAGTGACTAAAAGTTACATTTATATTATATTTAATGACAGTGTATGTTCCTACAGGAAAATATTGATTTGCAAAATTTGTATAAGGCTCTTTTAGATATACTGAAAACGGAGAAGCAGTTGTCCATTGTGTGGGTGTGCCAGGGGATTGCGAATTTTTTGTTCCGAAGTGTTGAATAATATTAAATGGTTTTTCAATTAATTGCATCGCTTTCCCAGCATCTAATAAACCGGCTCCAACATATTGATTAGGAGTAGCAATACAAACTGTATTTGATTTCGCAGATTTTTCAATAATATATTCACAATCTTCGGGCGCGAGGTTCTGGTATTGTGAACCGGGGGCGTTTAGATAACTCATCATTAAACATACTAAACCAGCTACCTGGGGAGTAGAAGCACTAGTTCCACTCCATGTGCGATAACCTCCCCCACTTTGTAGTGATCTTACCAATTGAGTGGTCGCCGGAGCCGAAATATCAATGTTATGCCCAAAACTTGCCTTAAACTCACCATTAAAATCTGCTGGATCTATGAAACAACCATCTGTACCTGTACCCCCAACATTCAACACCCAGTCATCATCAATAATTGCAGGGATAGCTAAATTATCATATCCTTCATTCCCTCTACAGGCGACAAAAGTTACTTGGGCACGATTAACGAAATGTACCACTTCAGCCAACAATGCATTATTGTAAGCTGTATAATAAATTTCTTTTTCCGAATATCTCCAACTATTGCTTGAAACATTCAGGCCAAAAAAATTATTCGGACTTGTTATTCCCTTTGGTGCCATTGCTGTGGTAAGAATAGCATCGGCAACTATATCGACTGTACCATTGGTTGATGTTAAATTAACTTTCATGATTTTCAAACTATATAATTCAACACCTTTATTAGCCCCATTAGCCCCCGCAATTCCTGCAATCCCTTTAATATTATTTCTTATGGCTCCGATAATACCTCCGCAAGGTGTACCATGACCATAACTATCAGCTATTTTATTTGCTTTGAGTTTAGTATTAGTTTCATAATCATACCCATCAATAACCTTGCTTGAACTTGCATTCACTCCATCAAATCCAAAATCTTCATGAATCCAATCTAACCCTGAATCAAAAACCCCGCAACGAACAGTTCCATTTCCAGGTGCGGCATCATAAATAGTCCAAGCCGCCTCCATATTTATGTCTGCATCAGTAAAGCCAGCGGCTGTGTGTAATGATTTTTGATTTGGATATTCAGTATCGTTAGGTCCTGTAGCGAGACCAATAAGAAAATTAGGCTCAGACCACTTAACAATATCAGGAATTCCAACAAACGCATTATGCACATCTCCAATATTCATGCATTCTGGAAAAACAAGAATTAACGTTGTCCAAAAATCTGGTACCTGGATGGTATCACCCAACCTACTTATGGTAACGGAATCAGTAGATAACAATTCCTCAAAAACCTTGAATGCTTTTATTCCAAAAGGATTATTTGATGAGTTAAATGGTGTACATAAAGTATCTAATGCCTCATTAAAAGTAACCATTGCTGTTGAATCAAGAAAATAATCTATGCCAGCATACTCGATAATACTATTTCCATAATTATTATCAATGGCGTCAATATTAATTGCACTAGATTTAAAACGTACTATTAGTTCATTTGCCATGCAAATTGGAACATCCAGGGAATCAACAATAACATTTTGATCCTTTTTTAACTCAGTATACTTTAATATTTGATATCCATCAGGAGATCCAGCAAATAGTAAATGGAGAAATAAACTCCCATCGTTCGCCAAATAAACCCCAAATGGGTCTTCGTCGTCATCTGTACATATTTTCTTCTGCCATTCAAGAACTCCATTAATATCTATTTTGCTAATAATTGCATCTTTACTATTTATTCCTTTTTCGACAGCGGCAAAATAGACCTCCCCAGTTGTGGTGGCATCAATTGACTTTACATAAGCATCACCCGTTGTATTAAAAGATGATTGTTCATGTCTCCAAATTTCAGCACCACTGGTGTCATATTTAATCACTATTAAATTCTTAATACTATCACCTTTAGTGACAAATCCACCTATATATACATTGCCACTATCATCAATATCTATTGCATTGCTCTCATCCTTAAGACTGTCATAATCGAGGGTGGTTGTCCATTTTAGAACGAAATCAGAATCGAGTTTAATAGTATTAATATCATAATTAATACCATCGGATGATACACTCCCCGTTATATACAGACTGCCAACTTTGTCTCGTTTAAAAGCTAACGGATGATCAAAGCCAATTCCGGCAAGAGTATTTCTATTATCACTTACGAAGGTTACTGAAGTGTTATATTCGACTATAGTGTAATCCCAATTATCAATTGTACTTGCACTGGCACCAACTATTAAAACATTCCCTTCGCTAAATTCAACACCAATTGGCACATCAGCAAGAGAATTATAATCATATCTGCTTTCTCCACTTATTGTCCCAGAACCATCATACTTCAAAATCAAATAATCATAATTAGTCGTATCACCTTCGCTCGCACCACATACATATGCATTCCCACTACCATCTACTCTTATTGCAGTTCCTACGTCATTCTTACTGAAAGCCGAATTATAAGTACTACTCCAACTTAAAGTGCCATTCGAAGTATACTTTAAAATTACAATATCAAAATCAGAAGTACCACTATTATCAGTAGTGCCTACAACATAAATATTTCCGGAATTATCTTCGGTCAAATTAATTCCAAAATCATTATTTGTACCCGAAGTGTTAAAATTCCTTTCCCAAATCGTATTACCATCAATATCATATTTCGTAATGAAAATATTAGCACCTTCTCCAATTACGGCAGTGTTTCCAACGCTAATAATCTCATCGGAACTATTAACTATGCTACTACTCCAGTCGGTCCTTACCGGACTTCCTGAAGCTGTTTCCCACTCTTGGTTTACATATGTTTGCGAATAGGTGGAGATGTTACCTGCGACACATAAAATTGCTATTATTGTTATTAATATTTTATTCATTGTTTGTGAATTTAAAGTTTGAAAATTTGAAACGAATTCCAGGCGTAATCAGAATTATGGAGGTCGGATACTTCTATGAATAAAGATATTTCGTATAACCCGAAAAGTGAAAATAGCATTTAGCGTGCTTCCGTTTGAAGTTATATTCATTAGACGATTAATTAATATTACCCCAACCGTGTAAACTATTGTCTGCATTGAGGGTAGTTTAAACCTTTTAAAAAAGTTGTAAATTTTCTATGAACAGAAAAAAAAATCATTAGTTATTTCTTGTAATTAGTTTTTTGAAGAACAAACGTGAATAATATTACTTGAAGCTACATCATTTTGTAATCAAATGTTTATAAGTTATGAATTTCTGGGCGTTTATACGGGTATTTATCTGGGTGTTTTTACGGGTATTTATATCTCGTTGAAACAAAACTCCCTGAAGTTATTTTCCAAGTGTTGGCATTTGAGTAAGTATTTTGTTCAACATCTACCATCAATTTCCAAAATAAATTTGGAAATTAATTTTCAAACCTATTATTTCGCACCCGTTCTTTGAAATTTCGCTTATCAAGAAAGGTAGAGGGTAATGGCCCGATGAAACCTTGACAACCTGTCCGGCGCAAGCCGAACAAGGTGCCAACTCCATCCGCCGCGGCGGAAAGATAAGTTAGAACCAGCTTCAAATATTTTACAAAATAGATTAAAAGCTCTTCTGACATATCAGGAGAGCTTTTTTTATTATTGAAACTCCAGGTTCAATATTAATTTAAACCTCCCGTATATATCGATAACGGTTGTGTTCTCGCAAAATCCAACCTTAACCACAACCTTAGCCTTAACCTTTCCTGAATAGTGATTTTCAAAAACTTTAACCCTTTAAAAGATCATTATCATGAACACTACAACAAACATCATTCATTCCATTCCTGTTGATGAACTAACAGGATCCATTTCAGTTCCTATCTATCAAACCGCTACTTATGTCCAGCAATCTCCGGGTGTAAATAAAGGATATGATTATGCCCGAAGCAATAATCCAACCCGAAACGTCCTGGAAAACCTGGTGGCAAAATTAGAAAAAGGACATGCAGGATATGCTTTCGCAACCGGGCTTGCCGCTATTGACGCTGTATTAAAATTACTTTCGGCCGGCGACGAGATCATTGCTGTAGATGATATCTATGGAGGTGCATACCGCTTGTTCGCCCATGTGTATCAAAAGTTCGGCATCAAGGTTCATTATGTCGACACTACCGATGCAGAGAATGTTATTGATCATATCAATGCAAAAACAAAACTGATCTGGCTGGAATCGCCAACCAACCCGACCCTGAAAATTTCTAATATCAAAAAGATATGTGCAATAGCTCATGCCGAAAATGTTTTAGTTGTAGTGGATAATACTTTTGCTTCTCCTGCAGCACAGCAACCGCTGCTGCTCGGAGCGGATATAGTTATTCATAGCGGTACGAAGTACCTTGGCGGGCATTCGGATCTTGTTGCCGGGTTGGTAGTTTTAAAAACAAAAGAACTAAGCGAGCAAATCAAGTTTATTCAAAATGCTTCAGGTGGAATTCTTGGCCCTCAGGATTGCTGGCTTTTGATCCGTGGGATCGAAACGGTAACACTTCGTGTTGAACGACAATGCAAAACCGCTTTACAACTTGCTCAGTTCCTTGAACAATGTGAAGGCATAAAAGAGGTTTACTATCCGGGATTGGCCTCTCACAAAAATCATGACATTGCAAAAGTCCAACAACATAACTTGTTCGGTGGGGTAATTTCTTTTTCCCTTGTAGAAGATACTGAAGAAGCAGCAACAAAATTTGTAACCTCTACCAAATACTTCAAGTTGGCAGAAAGCCTTGGAGGTGTAAAAAGCCTGGTATGCCATCCTGCACAAATGACACATAAATCTGTGCCCCGTGAGAAAAGGCTGCAGTCTGGAATATCGGATTCATTGATCCGTATTTCATGTGGGATTGAGGATACCGAAGACCTTCTTACAGATCTTCAGAATGCATTACACAAAATAAAATCAACTAAGGCAATAACAATTTAAACGATCCTGAATATGACACAAAATAAAAAAATAACCATCGGCCTGTTTGGCTTCGGAGTAGTAGGAGAGGGGATTTACAAAGTACTTAATCAAACCCCAACCCTAAATGCAAGGATAAAGAAGATCTGCATACTTAACCCCGATAAAAGTAGAGATGCACCTGGTTCACTTTTCACAACGAATTCAAATGAATTATTGGAGGATGACGATATCAACGTGATCGTTGAGCTGATCGATAATGCCGAAGCTGCATTCGAAATAGTTTCGACCGCAATGAAAAATAAAAAATCTGTCGTAAGCGCTAATAAGAAAATGATCGCAACTCATCTAAAGGAATTATTACAACTACAGGAAGAGAATGATGTCTCCTTTTTATACGAAGCTGCTGTATGTGGAAGCATTCCGGTCATTCGCAACCTGGAAGAGTATTATGATAACGACCTGTTGAATTCCTTTACCGGGATCGTAAACGGATCAACCAATTTTATTCTTACCAAAATAAAAGAAGAAGGTTTAACGTATTTAAAAGCCTTAAAGCAAGCGCAGGAACTTGGCTTCGCTGAAAGTGATCCTGCTTTGGATGTGGAAGGCAAAGATGCCGTCAATAAGCTGGCAATAGTTTTACAACACGCTTACGGAATTGTAGCTAACCCGGAAAAAATCGTTCATAAGGGTATAACTCATTTACATGAACTTGATTCAAAATATTCTGCCGAGAAAGGTTATACAATCAAGCTTATCGCCAATGCAAAACGAATAAATGAAAAAGATGTTGTCGCCTGGGTGCTGCCCACTTTTGTTCAACCCGGCAGCCAATTGTTCAATGTTAGAAATGAATTTAACGGAGTGCTGATCGGCAGCAGGTTGGCTGACGAGCAATTTCTTTATGGTAAAGGGGCAGGGCGTTATCCCACATCATCCGCTGTTCTCAGCGATATTGCAGCACTAAGGTATAATTACCGGTACGAATACAAGAAGTCGAAGACCGGTCTGAATTATGAATTGACCGATCAATACCTTATAAAAGTGTTTGTGAGTTTTACAGAGGAGACCAATATCAATGAAAGTGATTTCCTCCTCATAGAGGAAAGTTATAAAAGCAAGAACAGGAATTACATTGTTGGCACGCTTTCGCTGGACGAGTTGCAAAGGGCCTCATGGTTCCATCATAAAGATGTATCTATTATTGTGGTTGGAGATGGAAATATCATAAGCAGGGAAAAAGAAATCAAGGAATATGAATTTGTAGCAGTTTGAGTTCTTAACCGACCCCTGACAGCGTTTAAAACGCTGTCAGGGGTTGAGAACCGAAATGAAACACTACCCGAATGAATTTGCATAGAATAAATGATCCATTGCCATAACTTTGCTGTTTAAAATTCGAGAGCAGTGAATCTCCTTTATTTCTTTCTTAATTCAAATATTTACATAGCACTCGCTGCAGTTTCTTTAACATTGGAAACCCAGGTGCAATTAGGAATGAAGTTGGAAATGCATCCCTACCTTTTTATCATCTTCTTCGCTACTTTATTTGAATATAATTTACACCGGCTGATAACCGTGATCACAAATAAAGAGGCCCTCCAGGATAAAAAGCATAAATGGGTTAGTAATAACCTGATCTTGTTTTATATTTTGGTGGGAGCATCTGTCCTCGGGTTTTCAATTGCAATACTGCTGGCAAAAAAAGAAGTCCTGATCACGCTTGCGCCAATAGCTATCCTGACATTGTTTTACACCTTACCTTTTTCGAGGAGGAATAAAGCTTTCCTTCGCTTACGTGATATCCCGGCTCTTAAAATATTTTTGATCGCTTTTGTATGGTCGGCAGCAACAATATTTCTCCCGATAATACAAACAGGCTTTAATTACAACGGAGGGCACGTAGCAATGATGTTCATGGAACGGTTCCTGTTCGTTTTCGCTATCACCATTCCATTTGATATCAGGGATATGAATGCCGATAAGCAAGCAGGATTGAAAACAATACCGTTATTGATCGGTGTCAAAAACTCTTTGACAATTTCGAATATTTGTGTTGTTCTTTTTTTAGCAGTATGCATATTTCATTATCCGATAATGGACATGTCCTTCTTATTACCTGCATATATATTATCTGCTTTCACTACCTGGTTATTCCTTCGTAATAAAAGGCTCCAGGATCTTCCTTACTATCATTACGCCATCCTCGATGGAGCAATACTTTTGCAGGGCTTACTTGTTTGCTCAGTTCAATTCCTTAAATAAGACTGTACCGTATTTCCATTACATAGTGCAGATGTACTATCTCCAGTATTAAATTTTTCATTCCTGCATTTTTTTAATAGGTTTGCTCGTAAACAACCCCCTATCTAATGAAAAATAATATCAGGATCTCTTTTGCATTACTTTTTTCGCTTTTTATTTTCAATTATTCCTTTGCCGGACCTACTGAGGATCTGTGGAAGGCCTTGAAGGAAGCTAACTATCCAAATGCCTTGACGGCAATCGCCGCAGGAGCAGATGTTAAGAACTTGGATGCCACTTTCGGCACCCCGCTTAACTTTGCATCCTGTTGGGCTGATGCCGATGTGGTTAAAGCGCTTATCGATGCCAAATCCGATGTCAACCTTGGAACGCCATCCAACGGATATTATCCATTGATGAACGCTGCTCACTGGGGCAATGTTGAAGCTGTAAAATTATTATTAGCCGCCGGCGCCGATATAAAAATCAAAAACAAGATGGGACAGACACTCCTGTCGGTTGCAGTAGGTGGTTCTAAATTGGAGACATTAAAGTTGCTTCTCGCTGCCGGCGCCGATCCTAAAGAAAAATTCGATTACTCAGCTTTTAAAGGATGGACTGTCATGAATTCTTTAACACAAGCTAATGAACCGGCAGAAAAAGTTATTTCTTTACAAGGAAACAGTGCTGCATTTACAAAAATAGGTGTTGCACTTCCACCCAGGCTTGCAAATGCCCAGGAAAGCGATTACTCTTCCCTGGAAGAGATGACAAAATTCCTTTTAGAAAAGGGTGCTGACCCGAATAATAAAACAGTTCTTCCCGCAACTTCACTCCTCGATCAGGCTATCAGTGCTGGTAAGATTGGAATGGCAAAAGCACTTATAGACAACGGAGCAGCATTCGATCCAGAAATGAATGTGCAGGATAAAAACTATACTAATGGGATTTTTCCAAACCTTACCTATACGAACGGAGACTATGTGTTGGTAGCAATATTGTCGAATAATTTTGATTTTGTAAAATTCATGATCGAAAAAAATCCGAAAGCAGTTAAAAAAGCTTACACGGCAAAAGGTGCTGTTAAATGCAATAGTGGTTCACAAACATCCAATTTTACCGTGGAGGGCATGAACTTATTGATGATAGCCGCAGAGCGTGGCAACGTCGAGATTGTTAAATACCTGATCGCAAAAGGTTTCGATAAGGACGATGTTGCCAATGCGGAATGGGGATTTGTTGAAAAGAAACAAGGCCATTGCCCGATGTTGACTGTTAGAAGGACGATGGGATTTGCAAGAAATTCAGGCAAACAGGAAATAATAGACCTGGTAAAAGCAGCCGGACATGCTAAGGAGTAAGATATCAAAATCATGATAAGTTAGTGAATTTGGAATTAAGGGCAGAAAATTAAATCTGCCACTATTAAGGCGGCCCTATTTATTGTTTAGTACATTCTTCATTTTTCATTCAAAAGCCCTACTTTTGCGGACGAATTCAAAAAAAAGTCAAGAATCATGACTCAAGCTACAGAAAACGTTACACTAGAGGGAACACATATCTTTAACCAACTTGCTCATTTTGATCATGAAGAGCTGGTATTTTGCAACGATAATGCCACAGGTTTGAGGGCCATTATCTGTGTTCATAACACCGTATTAGGCCCCGGGCTAGGAGGGACACGTTTTTATAATTATGCAAACGACCAGGATGCGATTACCGATGTATTGCGCTTAGCGAGGGGGATGAGTTTCAAATCGTCGATTGCCGGTTTGAACCTGGGCGGTGCGAAAGCGGTAATTATCGGAGATCCTGCCAAACTAAGATCAGAAGCTTTCTTCCGGAAATTCGGCAGGTTTATCGAAAATCTTAACGGGAAATATATTACCGCTGAAGATGTCGGAACTACGACACGTGATATGGAATATATCAAGATGGAAACTGACAACGTTGTTGGTTTGCCTGAGATAAAGGGTGGCGGTGGTGATCCAAGCCCGGTTACAGCCTATGGTGTTTATGTAGGGATGAAAGCGTCAGCTAAAGAAACATGGGGAACCGATTCTTTATCCGGCAAGAGGGTGGCAGTGCAGGGCATCGGAAAAGTGGGTGAGCATCTTGTAGATCATCTTACAAAGGAAGGAGCAAAGGTTTATATCTCTGATGTGAACCAGGATGCTTTGGCACGCGTTAGTAAAACATATAAAGCAGAGGTAGTGGCAAAGGATTCTATTTATGGACTTGACGTGGATATTTTCGCCCCATGTGCTATGGGAGCTATTTTAAATACTGAAAACATTCACCAGTTGAAAGCTTCTATAATTTGCGGTGCAGCGAATAATCAATTGGCAGATGAAGTGCTTCATGGGAAATTGATCAGCAATAATAATATCAACTACGCACCCGACTTCCTGGTTAACTCGGGCGGAATCATAAATGTATACAGCGAACTGATTGGATATAACCGTGAGATCGCTTACGCACAAACGGAGAATATCTATAACCAGACCTTGGAAATATACAGGACAGCAAAAGAAGAGAAGATCACAACGCATCATGCTGCGCTGCAGATTGCAGAGAAGAGGATACAGGATTATGCTAAAGTGAAATCGACTTACTAATTAGTTGTAAGTCATCTGTGGTGAGTGGTAAGTAGCGACTTAAAATATTATTACAAATCGTTATTTGAAATTTCGGCCTTATAATTGATAATCAATAAATCAAAATTGCACTTTGTTAAATAGAAGATTACATAGAATGTTGGTGTTGCACAGGGTGTACGCAGCTTTTCAAACTGAAAATTTTGATCATGCTTATCACAGTCGTCAACTGGATGAGGAAATAGTAAGGCTGGAGTCTTCCTTTTATACACTTGCTTCACTCCCGGTTACTTTAAAGCATTACGCTGAGGTCGAAATAATCAATATCAGTAACCGTCATATAAAACCTACCGACGATCTCCCTTTACAAAATCTCGTGGCCAACCAGGCAATTATTGCCCTTGAAAATCACAAAGAATTTATGGGAAAGGTTGCAAAGAACAGGTATGGTTGGGATTACTATCCTGTTATTGCAAAAAGCATTTACGATAAACTAAAAACCAGCGAAGTCTTTATAAACTACTGCAATACTCCGCGTAAAGGTTTCGGTGATGACAAGCAGTTCTTAATTCATCTTTTTACCGAATTGAAAAATGCACCACCAGTAAATGCGGAAGAGGTGGATGAATCGGCAGCTGCCAAAGAATGGATCGAGGATAATACGCTCCGGAATTTTTATGATAATCTTTTAGAAGAACTTTTTCCAAACTGGTTCGAAATAAAAGTTCCCGTAAATGTTTCCGTTACCAAAGCATTCCAGGCTCTCAAGGAAAACGAGGGAGATTTTTTAAATGTGATGAAAGAAGGAGGAGATGGTGAAGTTGCATTAAGCGAACGAATTTTAAAAGCCACTTTAACCAATAAAGACGAGATCGAGAAAGCGTTAGTACGTACCCTTCAAAACTGGGATATAGAACGTGTGTCGGTTGTCGATCGCTCCCTTTTATTTATGGCCTGCGCCGAAATGCTTTTCCTTCCGGACATACCTGCTAAGGTAACTATCAATGAGTATTTAGAACTTGCAAAGAATTATTCCTCTCCCGATAGCAAGAACTTTGTGAATGGAGTGTTGGATAAGGTTCTAAAAGAGAGAACAATTGACAATGGATAATGGACAATTGAATGCTCTGCTATATTTGCCTGTACAAAAGAACTGGATAACGAATTTTTCAATTATCCATTGTCAATTAAGCGCTCCATCTTCATCCCTCTCGATCCTTTAATGAGAATAGTTTTGCCGGAATAATTCTGACCTGAGAAATACGCTTTAAGTTCTTCGAAAGTTTTAAACGGTATAATCTTATTTGAAATATCCGAGGTAGAAAAATATTCTCCGCAAACTAATGCCTGGTCGAAATCATAACCTTTCAAGATGTCAATAATATTTTGATGCTCGGCTTTTGATTCCTTACCCAACTCAAACATATCCCCAAGTACAACGATCTTATTTTGTTCATTTAAAGAATTGAAATTATCAAGTGCGGCTCTCATGCTGTCGGGGTTAGCATTATAGGCATCAAGTAACACTTTATTTGAATCCCATTCAACCCATTGGTGACGCATGTTTTGCGGGATATAAGATGTTATTGCCTGGCCAATCTTTCCTGCATCAACCTTAAAGTATTTTCCAACCGCAATAGCGCTCAGGATATTTCTAAAGTTGTAATCGCCACTTAAAACGGAAGAGTAACTCTTGCCTTCAAGGATAAATTCAATATTAGGAGACAGCGTAATTGGTTCGGCGACTTGTTCATCACCTTTAAAAGAAGAGAAATAGATGCATTTATTATGCTTGCTGTATTGGACAGTCTTCATCTCCTCCCGGTTAACGAATGCTGTACCATTATGTTTGTATAAATAAAAATACAATTCTGATTTGCCTTTTGCAACTCCGGTTTCTCCTCCGAAACCTTCCAGGTGTGCTTTTCCTATATTCGTGATCAACCCAAAATTGGGCTCGGCAATAGAACATAGCATTTCTATCTCCCCGGTATGGTTGGCACCCATTTCAATAATAGCATGGGTGTGCTTTTCTGTAAGTCTTAATAGTGTTAATGGTACTCCAATATGATTATTTAAGTTGCCTATCGTAGCCAGCGTTTCATATTTAGCCGACAGCACTTTGTGCATTAATTCTTTCGTTGTCGTTTTGCCGTTGCTACCTGTTAAGGCAATAACAGTCGTTTTCAATTGATGCCGGTGATGTTTCGCCAGGTCCTGTAAAGAGGTAAGCACATCGTGAACAAGGAGAGTTCGTGAGTCGAGGAAATATTCCTTTTCATCCACCACAGCATAAGCTGCACCTTTCTCTAAAGCGTCTTTAGCGAATCTATTTCCGTTAAAATTTCCTCCTTTCAAGGCAAAGAAGATGCAACCATCACTTATTGTCCTTGTATCGGTGCACACCACAGGATGCTGAAGAAATTTTGAATATAGATCCTGTAAAGAAATCATTTAGCGAAATAAAGAAAAAGAAATTAATGTGGGGGGAATAACGTACTTCTAATAGTATTTCTGCACTGGTAAGTATAATCTTGCTTTAGATGCCGAAACAAGTTCGGCATGACAGGCCGAATCTGAGAATAGCAGGCTTATAAATACATCAACACTAATAAACCAGTTTAAAAATACAATATGATGTTGTAATTGTTCATCGCAGAAAAGTCCTAATATAACCAGTCTATTTGGGGTCGGGAAACTTGCTGAACCCTTTGGGTCATGCCGAACTTGTTTCGGCATCTAACTGATATTTACTTTTGCCTCTTGCTTTTTAAAAGGAATCTGCGGTAGTACCTTGCCTGCTCCATTTCAAAAAGTTTCTCTTAGCAACAGCTTCTACCTCATCATCCATCATCAATTCCCGATTCATGAAATAACCCGATCCTTCTTCTAAGATGACGTTAACTTCCTTTTGATCCCTTACAACCTTAAAATCGATTTTGTTGTTATGATTGAGATGATCAAGTATTTCACCAATGCTAAAAACCGGTAAGCCATTTAATTCTATGATCCTGTCACCGACCGCAATTCCATTGGAATAAGCCTCACTGTTGGGAGCCACCTGGTAAACGAATACTCCACCATTTTTTTCAATCGCTCTCACTCCATAATTACTTTGAAGCTTATCGATCACAGAAACCTTCATCCTGAGACCTAACAATTTTAAAGCATCATCCAGATACTGCTCGATAAAGCCACAACCATGAATTATCTGTTCGAAATACCAATCGTATCGGTGACCGGTGACACTTTCTATGCAAGCCTTCCAAGCGGCTTCGTCGTATCCTTTACTTTTCTTATAATAGTCATTGTAAAGCAATCGAAGCATATCATCCATGCAATACTCACCATCGGTTTGTGAGATACAATGTGCATCAAGTATCAAAGCAGCTAACAGACCTTCAGTATAAATATTTACTTTCCGGTCGGGGATGCCCTGGGTATAACCATCGAGCCAGGTATCGGTGCTGCTATCGGCCACACTTTGATTATACCGGCCATAGTTATTAAAATGCTTATTCAAGTGCGCGTCAATCTCTTTACAAAATTGTTCGAAGGAATAAACGCCGCATCGTAATAAAACAAGATCGCCATAATAGGTTGTGATTCCTTCGTACACATAACCCATATTACTGTAATTCTCCTTTTTGAAATCATACGGCAACATGGCCGAAGGCCGTATTCGCTTTACATTCCACAGATGAAAAAATTCATGACTACACAGCCCAATGAAATCGGTATAAATTACCGGGTCCATTAATTTCTCCCCGGGCCCTATTGCGTTCACCGAACTATTCTTGTGTTCAACCCCATGATGAAAATCCATTGGCATCATCTGCATAAGGAAATGGTATTCTTTTGGTTCACAATCACCAAAGAGTTTGATCTGCTCAATGGTGAATCTTACAAAATCATCTTTGATCCGGTTCTCATCCAAAACCACATTCCCCTGGAACCACAAATGAAAATCGGTATAGTCGACCCTATATTGAATATGCTTCATGGAAGAAGAAGCTATGAGCGGGCTATCCGCAAGCATATCAAAATTATCTGCTATTAAGGTGTGTTTGGTGAGTTTTGGAAGTTGGGTTGCAATATGATAATTGGAAGGAATGATAAACTGAACCTGAATTTGTTCATTCTCTCTTCCTTCAACAAACATAAAACAGTTTACTGGATTGATGTACAATTGCTGCTCATCCAGGAATGTTGAGCCAGCATTTAATACTGCCGCATAATAACGGTAGCGTACAACTACCTTATCTTCCTTTCCTGAATGCACCAGCCAGCAGTCTTTCGTAATTTTCTCAAACGGTAAAGGTTGTTGCATTGAGTTAAAGACTTTTACTCCTTGTACATTCTGGGCAAAATTCCCGATCTCGTATCTTCCGGGCCTCCAGCTCGGAAGATGTACTTTTATAGTTTCGTCTTTAACATTATCAATATAAAATGTAAGATCAATAAAATGATGTTGTGGAAGGGTATAGGTGACGTCAAACTTCAGCATGGCAAAAAGGGTACAATCTTAGGGAAAAATTACGAATTATGGGAGTTGTATACAACTCGATCTTTAGGTAGCCCGAATCACGAGTTGCACACCTTGTCCACTCTTTCAGATAGTTAACAATACTTTACCTTTTCAATTGTCAATTATCCATTATCCATTCTGGTTTTAATCTTATCTTTGCAATAAGAAAAAACCATGGCCTTTTCATTGCCACCATTTAATCCGCATAAATTTTTAAAAATATTCTGGTACACTGTAATAGGTGGGATGGGTGCATTCTTCCTGTTGCTGCTGATGATCAGTTGGGGATGGTTTGGAAAGCTCCCTTCTACAAAGGAACTTGAAGATCCTACACCTTCTCTTGCTTCGGAAGTATTTGCCGATGATTCAACAACCGTATTAGGAAGATTCTATATTGAGAACAGGAGTAATTCCAATCATCGCGATATCAGCCAGCACGTTTATGATGCCCTGATAGCAACAGAGGATATACGCTTTGCTGAACATTCGGGTATAGATTCCAGGAGGCTGGTTTCTGCTGCGGTCTATCTTGGAAGAAATGGAGGGGCTAGTACTATTACACAACAACTCGCAAAGAATCTCTTCAAAACACGCAAGCACCCGAATTTCTTTGCAACGGTATGGGCTAAATTGAAAGAATGGGTTTTATGCATTCGCCTCGAACGTCTTTATACCAAAGAGGAAATCATTACAATGTATTTAAACACGGTTCAGTTCCAGGGTAACGCTTATGGAATTAAAACCGCAGCAAAGGTTTTCTTCAACAAAACACCGGATAAGCTTAATATACAGGAATCGGCTACACTTGTAGGGTTGCTTAAAGCGCTGACTACATTTAATCCAATCTCAAATCCTGAGAAATCCAAATTCAGGAGAAATACGGTGTTGGAGCAAATGGAGAAATACCATTATATAGAAGCCGCCGTTTGTGATTCCATCAAGAAGATGCCGATTGAAACGCATTATAGTTCGGAAAGTCATACACAGGGACAAGCAACCTATTTTCGTGAATATCTTCGCGAATATCTAAATAAATGGTGCGGTGAAAATAACTACAACCTTTACCGCGACGGTTTGAAGATATATACAACCATCAATCCTAAAATGCAGCAATATGCTGAGGAAGCGGTGTTGAAGCACATGAAAACCTTGCAGAAGGAGTTTCATAGCATTTACAAGAAAAAACATCCCTGGAAACAAAACGGGGAAAGCCTCAATAATGCTATGCAGATCAGTGAAAGGTATCTGGAACTAAAAAAAGGAGGTGCCAATGATGACCAAATTTATGAGGCTTTTTACACACCTGTGAAAATGCGGATCTTTACCTGGGATGGTGAACGTGATACAACTCTTACGCCGATGGACTCCATCAAGCATTATTTGTATTACCTGAACACCGGCTTTATGAGCATGAATCCCAAAACAGGCCATATAAAAGCATGGGTTGGCGGTATCAATTACAAACATTTTAAAGTCGACCACGTAAGCACAAGACGGCAGCCTGGTTCTACCTTCAAGCCTTTCACTTATGCTTATGCCGTGGATAACGGGACATCTCCTTGCAGTTATTTCACAAATACACCTCCAGTTTTTAAAGGTTATGAAAGTTGGCAGCCAAAAAATGCAGATGGAAGCTACGGTAATTCTGTGAGCATGAGAACAGGATTAGCGTTGTCAATTAATTGCATTGCTGCACAGGTGCTTTCTCAATTCAATGAAGCAGGCCCGCAGGGAGTAATTGATCTTTGCCGAAAAATGGGTATCACAGGCGATCTTAAGCCATACCCAACAATATGCCTTGGAGTATTCGATGTTTCGGTTTACGAAATGATTGGTGCATATAGCACTTTTGCCAACCAGGGTGTTTGGACAGAACCAACATTTATAGAAAAGATAGTGGACAAGAATGGTAATTTACTCCAGGACTTTACGCCAAGAACTGTTGAAGCGCTGGGTGCTGATAAAGCATACGTTATGCTTGACCTGATGAAAGGATGTGTGAATTTTGGAACAGGTATCGAAGTGCGTACAAGGTTTGGAATAAACACCCCTGTGGCAGCTAAAACAGGTACCACTAATAATTATGCAGATGGTTGGTTTATCGGCATCACTCCGGACCTGGTAAGCGGCGGATGGGTTGGTAACGACGACCGGACCATTCACTTCCCTGATATCGTTCATGGTTGTGGTGGTCACATGGCCCTTCCCATATGGGCATATTATATGCAGAAAGTATACGCCGATAAATCTTTAAACATCAGCCAGGCCGACTTTGAATATCCAAAGACAGAAATAAAAGTCGATATGAATTGCTCGGTGAATGATGATGCGGAATCATATAAGGATTTTTTGATTGGATATTAGGTTCAATTAAGAAAGAAAAATTAAGAATTAATAATTGAAGGTCTCTGTAAATTATCCATCTTGTATTTACGATATACGTTATACGAGATACGTTATACTATAAATGGATAAGAAAAAAATTGTCTTGGTTGGAAGCGCCTATCCTTTTAGAGGCGGACTCGCTACATATAATGAAAGGTTGATAAGGGAGTTTAGCAGGGAAGGCCATGACGCACAAATCCAAACTTTCTCTCTTCAATACCCTGAATTTCTTTTCCCGGGTAAAACACAATACAGTTCAGATGCGAAACCCACTGACCTGGTGATCGAAGTTTCTGTGAATAGTGTCAACCCATTGAACTGGATCAAGGTTGGTCGAAGGATCAAAAAACTAAAACCGGATCTTATTCTTTTTAAGTATTGGACTCCTTTCATGGCTCCTTGTTTCGGAACAATCATAAGGTTTGCCAGGGCAAAGAACACAAAGGTGGTTACGGTATGTGATAATATCGTCCCGCACGAAAAACATTTCTTTGATGACACCTTCAACAGGTATTTCTTAAAAAGCAACGATGCATTTGTATGCATGAGCGAAAGCGTTCAACGCGACTTGTTAAAATATCTTCCGAATGCAAAAAGTGTTTTAACTCCGCACCCTGTTTATGATAATTTTGGAGAAGCCATTAGCAGGAGTGAAGCACTTACGAAATTTGGATTGAAAGAGGATGACAAAGTGATCTTGTTTTTTGGATTCATACGTCAGTATAAAGGCCTGGATATTTTATTGAAAGCCATGGCCGATGAAAGAATCAGGTCATTAGGTGTTAAGGCCATAATAGCAGGTGAGTATTACGAAGATGCAACGCCATATAAAAACCTTATTAAGGAACTGAAACTGGAGAATAGCCTTATCGTTAAAGACGACTTCATTCCAACGGACGAGGTAAAGAATTTTTTCAGCGCTGCCGATATTGTAGTTCAGCCATATAAAAGTGCAACGCAAAGCGGCATCTCGCAGATCTGCTATCATTTTGAAAAACCAATGATTGTAACCAACGTAGGTGGTTTACCCGAAATAGTCCCGCATATGAAATGCGGATACGTATGCGAAGTCGATCCAACTGCAATTGCCGATGCGATCCTTGATTTTTATCAACACAACAAACGTCCTGAATTCGCTGCCCATCTTAAAGAAGAAAAGAAAAAATATCAATGGAGCGCCATGACGAAAGCAATACTTAGTTTAATTGACAATTGAAAATGGACAATTAGCTTCGCCGTAATTCTTAATTTATAATTCGCAATTGTATAACGTAACAACCACCCCCGATATCGAAGTTCTCTTCCAGTCTTACGAGTCTCCGCTTCGTAAGATGCAGGAAGCAGGGCAAGTGTTGTTTGTTACAGGTAAGGCCGGAACAGGTAAATCCACCTTATTGAAGCTTTACAATATGCTTCATCCCACCGATACAATAGTGATGGCTCCCACAGGAATTGCGGCGGTCAATTGCGGGGGTGTTACGATCCATTCTTTTTTTGGATTACCATTCCGGCCTATTATTCTGCGGGATGAAGAAATAAAAAAGTATGGCAAGAGTCATCCCAAAAACAAGCTTATTACCAACGCTTCTACATTTATTATTGATGAGATATCCATGGTTAGAGCAGATACACTTGACGCCATTGATTATGCCCTGCGTATCAATACAGGTAATTTATATATGCCATTTGGAGGAAAGAGAATGATATTTATTGGTGATATGTTTCAATTGGAGCCGGTGGTTAAAAACAATGAAGTGGAAAAGCTCATGTTCGGCGGATTTTATGATTCTCCTTATTTCTTCAGTGCTAAAGTATTTGATGATATAAAGATCGAAATGATAGAGCTGACAAAGGTCTACCGTCAACAAGATCCTTATTTTATTGGCATACTCGACAATATCCGGACACAGGAACTCGAATCAGAAGACATATTTAATCTTAACCAACAGCAACTACCGGAACTTTCGGATGTTGATCCTTATACGATCACACTAACTACTACGAATGCAACAGCTCAGCTTATCAACGACAAGCAATTATTAAAGCTTGAGCCTCCTGAATTCATCTACTATGCAAAGATCAGCGGGGAGATCAATAAAAATCATGTGAGCGCTGATGAAGTATTACGTCTTCGGTTAGGAGCGCAGGTGGTTTTCCTTAAAAATGATGTAAACAAAAGGTGGGTGAACGGCAGTATCGGAAAAGTAACTCATTGCGATGACACACAAATACGGGTAACATTCGAAGATGGTACCGAGCATGAAGTGGCCATAGCTGATTGGGAAAATAATCTCTATCGCTGGGATGAACAGAAGAAGCGTGTTTCAACGGAAACCATTGGAACGTTTAAGCAATTTCCAATCAAACCGGCCTGGGCCATAACAATACATAAAAGCCAGGGCTTAACATTCGACAGGCTGAGAATAGATCTGGGTAAAGGCACCTTTGCTCATGGTCAGTTGTATGTCGCTTTGAGCCGGGCCCGCACACTCGAAGGAATAAAGCTCACGAGAGCAATACGATACAACGATATTATTGTAGATGAAAGAATAGTTGAGTTTATGATGAATATGAGAAGGAATAGGGTTTGATTCATATGGGAATGAATTACTTTCTTATTCCTTCTAATAACTTACTACTGACGACTTCTATAGTTTCATGTAAAACTGTATAAAGGGAAGAGGAAGGGGAATTTCAACAGTCTGCAGATAAAGTCCTCCAAAACCAAATTGAAATGCAGTTTTTGGAGTAGTTTGGATGCGTATGCCGGGGATCAAAATAGCCAATGAGTTATTCTTTACAGCATTATTGGATGGCATGATAAATGAATCGAAAACAAAACTTAACCTCTTTCCAATTTTAGCCATTGCAGCAACAGAGACCAACAATCTTCCCTTCCAACCAACTTTTTCATAATACATATTTGTAACAGGGTCATAAGATGAGGAGTATGCACTTCGAATCGCCCCGTAACCGGCTGAGAAATTTATGTTTCTCTTCCTGTCGCCAAAAGTTAATGCCATAAACGGTAATGCTATTGCAAAATCGGGAACAACCCAGGTTCCGGTCCCTAACAATGTGCCAACTCCCAGGCTAACTTTTTTATCAAACTGTATACTGTATTTTGCTGAACCAAGTATTGGAAATCCTATCCAGGTAGTCATAACTCCTACTCCAAAATTCTTACCGATCCCGAACTGCACATCTGGTCCATATAAATTCCACTGAATATAACTTTCTCCCTTTTCTACCGGGAGCCCATTCGTGGTTATGAAATAACGGGTGGAAAAAACTTCATTAGGGATGTATTCTCCTGTTGCTGAGAAATCTTCTTTCTTCATTTCCTTTATTTCTTTTATCTCGTGCTTAGGTATAACGATCTCACCGATCTTTTCAGTCAGGATCAATACTTCCCGGGCGTTATTGTAAAGTATTTTTCCAACATATTCCGTCCCATCATTTTTTATTACAATAAAAGTTTTAGATGTGTCGAGCGGAACGGAATCTTTAGGAGTTTGCGAATAGGCTTCATTCGAGAGAATGAATAAAATAATTACGGAGAGAACTTTTAGATACTTCATGGATTTGCTTTTTAATTGAATTTGGGTGAACAGACTGCAAGTAAGTAACATTATTATTAAGATACAAATACAGTTTATGGGCTCTTTTAAATTTCGATGTAAAGGAATAAACATTAAACCGGAACGGGTTTGCAAACATTAATACATGCTAAGATTTAAATTGCAAAAAACAATAGGGAGCTATTTGGCTCGCTTTACCAGGTAGACACCAAGCAAAATAAGCCCGAGGCAAAGAAGAGACTGCATTGCAATTTTCTCACCAATGAATAATGCAACGATAATTGTTACGAATGGCATTACATAAGTAACCATAGAAGCAAAGCTTGCACTGCTGATTTTTACAAGTTCGTAAAAAAGAACGTTGGACAAGGCTGTATTAAGTATTCCGAGTGCGACAGCAAACCAGACATGTCTTTCATTCCATTGTATAGCGGAGAAAGCGGCTTTCCCGTAATCATTATCAATACCAACCCACAACAAGACTATATAAGCGACGCCTATGCCGAATGTGGAAACAGTTCCTATATATAAGGATGGAACTTCTTTTAAATACGTTTCAACTATATTAATATTAATTCCATACATCATGGTAGCAGCGACGATGTATAAGCTAAGCTCAATGTTTTGAACACTTATATTTCCTTTGGTCAGGAATAGAATGCAAATTCCTGCAAACCCGCACAGCACACCAAAAGTTTTCTGCAGTGTGCTTTTCTTTTTAAAGAACAGCACACCTACAACTAAAACCCAAAGCGGTGTTAAAGCATTCAGTATTCCTCCCAGGTTGGTATCCAGCCCTGTGAGGGCAAGGCAAAACAGAATGGCAGGTAGTCCGTTGCCAAGAACGCCGGAAAGCATTAACAAGCCGATTTTGTTTTTCGGGACTTTTCTAAGATGATACAAACTCCATGGCATCAATACTATCCCTGCAAAAGCAATTCGCATGCTTGCCATTTGCAAAGGCGAATAGAATTCCATTCCGGCTTTCATGAAAAAATAACTGCATCCCCACAAAATGGTTAGAATTATAAATAAGAACCAAACCCAAAACTTCCCTTTGACCATTGAATTATGCTGTGGTTTTTATTTTGAATTTGTTGCCATACCATAGTATTATCGCATAGCAAAATAGGAGTATCATATATCCGGCCCGCCTGCTTTCAAGTAAAACCGACAATTTAGAATAAAGCAAAGGCATCACGGCTCCTCCTGCAATAGCCATAATGAGAAGGGCAGAAGCGAACTTGGTATGTTTCCCTAAGCCATGTATGGCCATTGGCCAGATGGCAGGCCACATGAGTGCATTTGCAAGTCCAAGCAACGCAACAAAAGCAACAGAGATAAAACCTGTAGTACTAAGAATAATAACCGTGAATACTATACCAATAATGGCTGACGTCATCAGAGCTCTTTCCTGGGTTATGTATTTTGGAATAAGAAAAATTCCAATGATATAGCCAACTATCATTGAAGCAAGTGTATAACTGGTAAATATTTTGGCTTCATTCAGGCTGATGTTCCAGGATGTGCCGTAATTCCCAATGGTATCACCGGCTATTACTTCAGCTCCTACATACAGGAAGAGTGTAATGATGCCAAACAAAAGCTGAGGATACTTACTGATATCAAATGCTTCAGCGGGCTTCTCGTCTTTCGACTCTTCTATGTCAGGCAACGGTGAGAACAGAACAAGGATAGCCAGAACAGCAAAGCCTATAGCGATACATGTATATGGCATTATAACCCGGGAAGCAAGTTCATTCAATTGAACTATCCTTTCATTTTCATGCCATTTGGCTAATTCTTCTTTCAACCCGTCGGCATCCTTCAAAATAATAGAACCTATAATTATTGGTGCAAGAACTCCGGCTACCTTATTGCAAATTCCCATCACGCTGATCCGGGATGCTGCACTTTCAATGGGGCCCACCACAGTCACATAAGGATTGGCGGCAGTTTGCAACAAGCTTAAACCAGTCCCAATTACAAACAATGCGATAAGGAAAGCATAGTAAGAGCGGCTCAGGGCTGCCGGTATAAATAATGCAGCGCCAAGGCTCATGATCAATAAACCCAGCATCATCCCCTTCTTGAAACCGGTCTTGCGTAAAATTATAGAACAAGGTATAGCCGTAAAGAAATAGGAAATGTAAAAGGCAAACGTCACGAAATAAGACTGGTCATCGGTAAGCTCGCAGGCAATCTTTAAATAGGGGATCAAAATCCCGTTCACCCAGGTGATAAAGCCAAAGATGAAAAACAGCGCGCCAATAATAATCGTAGCGTAAGAATTGCTTTTTTGTTCTGACATTGTGGCGAAGATAGGAATAAGGAGTAAAACGTAATACGTGATAAGTAAAGCGCAAACATTTTACACCTTACTTATCACATATTACGTTTCGCATTCCGTACTTTTGCATTCATGTTAGAACTCCTTGAAATTCTGGGTTGGTTTTTTTTATCTTCAGTAAAATTTATTTTCGCTTCAATTCCTTTGCTTGCAGGGTCTTCCCGCTTTTGGTTGTTAGATATGCTGATTGTTGCAGCAGGAGGCTGCCTTGGGGTTTTTGTGTTTACCTATCTTGGAAGAGTTATCTCCAAATTCTTAGCAAAGTACCATTTCTTTAAAATTAAATATAAAAACCTAAAAAGGTTCGTTCGCCTTAAAAACGGGTATGGCCTGATCGGTGTTGCCTTTTTATCACCAATGCTCATCAGCATCCCGGTTGGCTGCATACTAAGCGCCGCGGTGGAAAACAATAAATGGAGAGTTATGCGCTTGCAGGGATCCTCAGTTTTATTTTGGAGCATCCTGCTTTTTGGCTTGAAAGGGTTGTTTAATGTTGAGTTTGGAGGATAACACATCTTTGATTTTGGACGTTCCGCCTATCTTTAACTTAGCTTGGGCGGTTGAATATCTCTGATTAACAGGTTAAGTATAAGGAAACTATCCAAAACTCTGCTAACCCGGATATGAATCCCTAATCCGTTCATTTCTAATCCATTCTTCCCCAAATCCTCCCTTGGTTTTTAAATTTTAATCCCCTATATTTGCACGCTTTAAAAAGTGGGGTATGCCGTGCCCGGTTTACTTCTATTTCTTATCTAATTTACCTACAGGGAAACCCAATAGAATATGTCAAATAAAAAAGATTTTAAGATCAAATCAAACTTCTCCCGTTTACGTATTGGCTTAGCATCTCCGGAAATGATTTTGAACCGCTCCAGCGGTGAGGTCACCAAGCCGGAAACCATTAACTACCGCTCTTTCAAACCAGAAATGGGTGGATTGTTCTGCGAAAGAATTTTCGGTCCCGTTAAAGATTTCGAATGCCATTGCGGCAAGTACAAACGTATCCGTTACAAAGGGATCGTTTGCGACCGTTGCGGTGTGGAAGTTACTGAAAAGAAAGTAAGGCGTGACCGCATGGGCCACATTAACCTTGTGGTGCCTGTTGCACATATTTGGTATTTCCGTTCGTTACCGAACAAGATCGGTTACCTTTTAGGAATACCAACCAAGAAAATGGATATGATCGTTTACTACGAACGTTACGTAGTAATTCAAAATGGTATCAAGGTTAATGACGGGGTGAATTACCTCGACCTTTTAACTGAAGAAGAATACCTGGATATATTGGATGGATTGCCAAAGGAAAACCAGATGCTGGATAACTCTCACCCGGATAAATTTATCGCGAAGATGGGAGCTGAAGCATTACAGGACCTTTTGGTTCGTTCCAACCTTGATGACCTTTCCTTTAACCTTCGTCACCAGGCAGCCAACGAAACATCACAACAACGTAAGCAGGAAGCTTTAAAACGTTTGAAAATTATAGAGGCTTTCCGTAGCGCCAATTTGAATGGTTACGAGAACAAGCCGGAGTGGATGATATTGAAAATGATCCCGGTTATTCCGCCTGAGTTACGTCCTTTGGTTCCATTGGAAGGCGGGCGTTTCGCAACATCCGACCTGAACGACCTTTACCGCCGTGTTATTATCCGTAACAATCGTTTGAAACGATTGATGGAGATCAAAGCTCCGGATGTGATCTTACGTAATGAAAAACGTATGTTACAGGAAGCAGTGGATTCATTACTGGATAACACCCGTCGTGTAAGCGCTGTAAAGACAGAAGGAAATCGTCCGTTGAAATCCTTAAGCGATATGCTTAAAGGTAAGCAGGGCCGTTTCCGCCAGAACTTATTGGGTAAGCGTGTTGACTATTCAGGCCGTTCGGTGATCGTGGTTGGGCCATACCTTAAATTACATGAGTGTGGTATCCCAAAAACTATGGCTGCTGAATTATACAAGCCATTCATCATTCGTCGCCTTATTGAGCGTGGTATTGTGAAGACGGTTAAGTCTGCTAAGAAAGTGGTAGACCGTAAGGATCCGATCATCTATGAAATATTAGAAAATATAATCAAGGGCCACCCTGTAATGTTGAATCGTGCACCTACGCTTCACCGTTTGGGTATACAGGCATTCCAGCCAAAGCTTATTGAAGGGAAAGCGATTCAGTTGCACCCTTTAACCTGTACCGGTTTCAACGCCGACTTTGACGGTGACCAGATGGCTGTGCATTTGCCATTAGGTAATGCCGCAATCCTGGAAGCACAATTATTGATGCTTGCATCACACAACATTTTAAATCCTGCTAACGGTGCTCCAATCATGGTTCCTTCACAGGACATGGTGTTGGGCTTATATTATATCACCAAGATACGTAAATCGACAAAGGAGGATAAGATCCTTGGTGAAGGTAAAGCGTTTTATGGTGTTGAAGAAGTTGTGATCGCTTATAATGAAGGAAAAGTGAGCCTTAATGCTGAGATCAAGATCAAAGGGAATATCAGGAGTAAAGACGGAACCATGAAATACGGATGGATCACTACTTCTGTAGGACGAGTGATCTTTAATAAACATGTCCCTGAAGAAGTAGGCTTCATCAATGAACTGCTTACTAAGAAATCTCTTCGTGAGATCATCGGAGACGTGATTAAAATTTGCGGTTTGGATAAGACAGCGCAATTCCTTGACGCGATCAAAGAATTAGGTTATCATTATGCATTCAAAGGAGGTTTATCTTTTAACGTTGCAAACGTTGCTATACCTGATGAAAAGAAATTATTATTAGGCCAGGCTACTTCTGAGATCGATTCGATCAGTGAAGAGTACGCAATGGGTTCTATCACTAATAAAGAGCGTTATCAAAAAGTGATTGACGTTTGGACGCGTATAAACAACCGTGTTTCCGAAGCCGTTTACACTAAACTTAAAAATGATGATAAGGGATTTAACCCTGTATTCATGATGCTGGATAGCGGTGCGCGTGGTAGCAAGGAGCAGATCCGTCAGCTTGCCGGTATGCGGGGATTGATGGCCAAGCCGCAAAAAAGCTCAGCCAATGCACAAAGTGGTGAGGATATGATCGAGAACCCGATCACTTCAAGTTTGAAGGAAGGGTTAACGGTTTTGGAATACTTTATCTCTACACACGGTGCGCGTAAAGGTTTGGCCGATACAGCTTTGAAAACTGCGGATGCTGGTTATCTTACTCGTCGTTTGCATGACGTGGCCCAGGATGTTATAGTAACAGATACCGACTGCGGTACATTGCGTGGTGTTCCTGTTGCTGCCTTGAAAGAAGATGAAAATATTGTAGAGAAGCTTTACGACCGTATTCTAGGCCGTGTTTCCCTGCATGATATATTCGCCCCGGTAACCAACGAATTATTGGTTTCTGCAGGTGACGAAATAACAGAACATGTTGCCAATGCAATTGAAGCAGGTGGTATTGAAATCGTAGAAATACGTTCCGTACTTACCTGTGAGGCAAAATCCGGTATTTGTTCTAAATGCTATGGAAGAAACCTTGCATCAGGAAGAATGGTGCAGAAAGGTGAAGCCGTTGGTGTAATCGCTGCCCAATCTATTGGTGAGCCGGGTACACAGTTAACTTTACGTACATTCCACACGGGTGGTGCGGCTAACCTTATTGCCTCTGAAAACGTTCAGGGTGCTAAGTTTGGTGGCGTTGTTGAACTTGACGATATGAAGGTTGTGAAAATGAAAAAAGGAGGGGAGACCAACGAGATCGTTTTAGGCAGAACCGGTGAAATTCGTATCGTAGATAAGAATAGCGGTAATATAATGCAGGCGGTAAATGCTCCTTATGGATCGATCCTGTTTGTGAAAACCGGACAGAAAGTGGAAAAAGGAGAGACATTATTCTCCTGGGATCCGTTCAACTCCCTTATCATAACTGAATTCGATGGAAGGGTGAAATTTGAGAACTTCGCCGAGAACATCAATTACCGTACTGAGACGGATGAGAATACAGGCTTTAGCGAAATGGTTATTGCTGAAACAAAAGATAAGACGAAAGTTCCTTCTATAAAGATCATGAATAAGAAGGAGGAAGTGATCAAGGAATATAATATCCCGGTAGGAGCTCACATCGCTGTTGCTGATGGAGCAATGGTAAGTGGTGGCGAAACCCTGGTGAAGATTCCTCGTTCAGCCGGTAAGAACAGGGATATTACGGGAGGTCTTCCGCGTGTAACGGAATTGTTCGAAGCACGTAACCCTTCTAACCCTGCTGTGGTAAGTGAGATCGATGGAATAGTTACTCATGGTGGTATTAAGCGTGGTAATAAGGAGATCATGGTGGTGAGCAAGGATGGTGAAAAACAGACAAAATACCTGGTGCCTTTAGCTAAGCATATCCTTGTTCAGGATAATGACTATATAAAAGCAGGCGAACCATTATGTGATGGAGCTATAACGCCACAGGATATTCTTCGTATTCAAGGCCCACTGGCTGTTCAACGTTATATCACTAACGGTATACAGGAAGTTTACCGTTTGCAGAATGTAACCATCAACGATAAGCATATCGAGATCATCGTAAGCCAGATGATGCAGAAGATGACCATCGAGGATCCGGGAGATACCCAGTTCCTTCAAAACGATGCTGTCGATCGTCTTACATTAATGGAACAAAACGATTGGATATACGATAAGAAGGTGGTAACTGATGCAGGTGATAGCCCTAATTTCAAAGTTGGGCAGATCGTAAGTGCACGTAAGTTACGCGATGAGAATTCCTCTCTTAAACGTTCTGATAAGAAACTGGTGGAAAGCCGTGATGCACAACCTGCAACAGCGTCTCCTTTATTGCAGGGAATCACCCGTGCAAGCTTAGGCACGCAAAGCTGGATGAGCGCTGCTTCCTTCCAGGAAACAACTAAAGTATTGAACGAAGCTGCCATCTACGGCAAGATAGACCATATGCTTGGATTGAAAGAGAATGTTATTGTAGGGCATTTGATCCCTGCAGGAACAGGATTGCGCGAGTATGAAAAGCTGGTTGTTGGTTCTAAAGACGAGTTTGAATTGTTGATGTCTTCTAAAGATGAAGATGATGAATAATTTAAATTATCAATAATAAATGGAGCCGGGTAGAAATTCTACCCGGCTTTTTTATTTGTATCTTATTGTTTGAAAAACCTCATCGTTTTGAAACTGTTTTCTCCTTCATTGCATGTCTTTAAAAAATAAACTCCTTCACACAATGAACTGATATCAACTTGCCGTGTAGTCGAAGCAGTGAGCATTTCATTTCCTGTAAGGTCATAAACCTTAATGCTTCTCATTCCATTTAAACCATTAATGTAAATTACATCCTTCGAGGGGTTGGGGTATAGAGTCAAAGAAGTAGTACCGGCGAGGTCATTATCGATCCCAACGGCAAAAGCAGTATAAAGCTTATTGACATCGGAAGCATCAAGACAGCGCTTGTAAATCCTCAGGTCATCTATCTTACCGTTAAAGAAATCGACCGGGTTAGTTCCGGAAGTTGCCTGGTATCTCGCACCTATTCTAAAGTTATTGGCATTGGAATGATTCATTGGAGGAGTCTTTAAAGTATATGTAGATTTAAGAACTCCATTGATGTACATATTAAAGATATTGCCGCATCTTGTTACGGCAATATGAGTCCATTGATTAAGTTGGATGATGTCTACCGAATTTAAAAGATAACCGTTCGTGCTGGTCCACATTTCGGTATTTATAAGATTGTCCGACATAACAAAGAAAGCCCTGCTGGCATTACTGGTAATGTTATAGTTGGAAGCTGCTATCGCCAACGTGAATTGTGTGGCGGCTTCATTGCGCCGTTCTTTTGAAACAATGGTCAGTTGAGTTGTATTATAAGAAGCCAGGTTCACCCAGGCTGAAAGTGTAAATGATTCGGACCCAAAATTAAAATCATTGGAATTGCCACAATCTATATAAGAACTGCTTCCATCAAAATTGCAGGCTTTGTTTAGTTTGCCAAAACGATCGGAAGTGAATTGAACACCGGTAGACATCCCGTTATTGTTATGGCCACTGGTGTCGAGCACGTTCCCGTTAAAGTAATAAAGAGCTACCAGGCTGTCGCTGGATTGAGAAAAAGCCCGGATTGAAATGAGGAACAGAAAAGAAAGTAATAGATTTTTCATTTAATAAAATATTGATCTTTTCAAATCTATAATTAAAAATTAAATTGCCAAATCGGATACTCAATATTGTAACCACAAATCCTATAAATATAAATACTGATATCTAAGCGTCATCCCTTGTGCGGAAACCAATTCTTTTTCTTGGCTCAGGTGCCGGGTTAAACAACTGTTTTAATACATTAAAAATTACTTGAATCTCTTCAGAATTTTTTGTCACTTGCCTTTCCAACTTCTCAAGTTTCAGTAAAATGTCTTTATTCGATAATAAAAGTTCACGCAGCCTGGTATATACCCGCATGATTTTAATATTGACCTCTATTGCTATCTGACTTCGTAAAACACTTGATAACATTAGAACACCGTGTTCTGTAAATACAAAAGGCAGATATTTCCTTCCTCCACGGTTTGAGGTCGCATTTTGCGACCTCAAACTTTGATGCTCTTCTTCCGAGAGCTGAAACATAAAATCATTGGGAAAACGGTCAATATTTCTTTTTACCTGCTCATTGAGACGTTTTGTTTCGAGGCCGTACATTTCGGCAAGGTCTTCATCTAACATTACCTTAAACCCCCGAATGACATAAATGTGATTGATGATACTTTCATCAGTTAAGAAGTTTTGCATAAGCTATTTATTTTTTCAAAAATAGGAACTTCAATTCAAAATACAGCCATGTGAAATAAAGGCAGGGGTAAAGTTTAAATTAAAGCGATGTCAATTCGAGCGAAGTCGAGACCTGATTCTAAACGATAAGACCAAGGTAAGATCAGCCTATCTAATCACCGAGAATCTACTTACTATTCCCCCGCCTTCTATACCATTCAAAGAAAGAAAATAAATTCCTGCAGGGAGGTCATCAATGGCAATTCCATACTCATTTTGTTCTGATGCTTTACACAAAAATCGTTTGGATATTTTGCCCTGCATGTCGCTTATGATTACGGTAAAATCATTCAGATTATCCTGAAGCAATTCAAATTTAAGATAGCCCGATGCTGGATTTGGTGATATCAGCAGGGCAGCATTCTTAGGATAGGTTGCAAACGATTTAATTCCTGCCGGATTAAATGTTTCGTAATAAGTATATGTGGATAGATTATTTTCCCATGCATTATTATTCCAAACCTCCACATTGTAAATAGTAAGCTGACCGAAACTATTATAAGAATAAGAATCCTTGAATTGAGCTTATAACTGCTGGTTGACACGTCCCACGTGTAAATTGTATCAGATGCTATATAACCATTCGGCGTATACGTGTAAAGATGTTTCCCTCCCTGTTTCCATGTGGATGAAGCGGCATTCCATCCTTCCGTAATACCGGTAACAACTTGTTCTAAAGCATTCAAAGTGTTATTAGTACGGGTATCGTTCGTATACACTCCGGATGCCAAAGTCCACTTATAACCTATCACCTGTAACACACCCTGGCCTGATCCATTATAGGTAAAAATAAAACTGTCAACAGTACTGAGTTTATGGGTGGTGGAATTCCAAGTACGCTTTAGATAAGTTATTACTTTCCCCTGTACGTTAAAAACGGAATCCAACTGATTAAGTGTATCCCAAATGCTTCCGCTGATTCGCCATTTTAAAGTCGTACGTTTTGTTTCCCGGTTTGCGGCATTAAAAACCGAATTGATACTCAACGAATTTATGTATTGAGAAGTAACGGTGTCCTTATTCTGAGTCTGGTAAAGGGTTCGGTTACCAAAGGCATCATAGGCATAAGAGGTCAGAGATATTGTATCAAAAATACTCTTCCCAGCATTCCACAGGAGAAAAAAGTTTTTTATTTGTTGGCCCTGGGCATTATAGATATGAATATTCTTAGCACTAATAAATGCCGCGCCCCTAGGGTCACTATATACAATGGTTTCAAAAGCGTTAGGTGTATTTGCATTAGCATAATGCGAAACGGCAGAATCATACTGGATACCTCCCTGGAAACTGGTTCTTGAAAACATCCTGGAACCCTGCTGTGCAAAAGCAGTGTTTAAAGAAAGCAGGAAGACTGAATAAATAGATAGAAGCAATCGAATGGAGTTGTAATGGTGTTTCATTGAGGTTAATGCCTTAAAACGCAATATGGCAAATGTAATAAATGGCAGGGATTACAAAAGCGACCCTGTTGAGAAATCAGATTCTCCCGGTTATCCTCTCATGATTTATGTTATAAAGTAAGTCCTTAATATTTTGCGAATTCAAAAAATCATGTGGAAAGCCTTTTTCTATTTTGCTTACACTTTCCAATTCCAAAATTGCTTCTTCCGGCAATTCGATATTCGAAGCGCTAAGGCAATCTTCAATTTGGACTACAGTTCTTGCACCCAGAATTGGAATTGTATTTAAATTGTTTCTTCTCGTAAATGCAATTGCTACCTGTGCAGGTGTATAACCATATACCCTTGCAACATTCACAATTGCTTCGGAGATATTCAGGTTCCGTTCACTTCGTTTAGGACTACCCACAGCTTGTCTTCCACTTTCATTATTCAGATATTTTCCTGTAAGCACACCACCTGTCAGCGGTGACCAATTTGTGATAGTCATCCCAAAATGTTTAGCCATGGGAAGAAGGTCGCGTTCTGCACTGCGTTGTGCAAGGCTGTATTCTACCTGTAATCCAGCAAAGGCATTCCATCCTCGGAAATGAGCAATGGTATTGGCCTCAGCTACGATCCAGGCCGGGGTATCGCTAATGCCTATATAATGAACCTTGCCGGTGGTGATCAAATCATTCAAGCCCCGCAATATTTCTTCTACCGGTGTATGAAAATCCCATGCGTGTACCCAAAGAACATCAATGAAATCTGTGTTTAATCTTTTAAGACTGGCTTCCACACTACGCATCATATTCTTGCGATGGTTCCCGCTGTAGTTAGGATCCTTTTTGCGATCCTCTGCATTGCTGTCACGGAATGTATATTTTGTCCCTACCACAAACTGGTCGCGATCACGCGCTATAAATTCACCCACATATTTTTCAGAAGTACCATTGGTGTAAAGATTTGCAGTATCAATAAAATTACCACCGGCATTGGCATAGAAATCAAAAATATCTTTAGAGGTATTGTAATCTGCTCCCCAATCCCATTCTTTTCCAAAAGTCATTGTTCCAAGGCAAAGTTCGCTCACGCGGAGGCCGGTGTTCCCGAATAATTTATACTTCATCATATCTCCACAAACGTAACCGTATTTTTCAGGATATGCAAATCAGGGTGCGTCTCCTGGAAGAGTAGAAATAGGTTCTTTCTCTAGACGCTTTCTTTTTGAGTAACGTAGAATTTTAAGGGTAACTGCAATAAGAATGGCCCCTATTATTCCACCAATTGAAATGACAAAGGAATAGACGGGAATAAGAAGACTGAACTCTTTACCTTCAATACCTGCAAAATCGACGTAGAATTTTTGCCTCTTAATTAATTTATACCCATTTACCTCTTTTAGAAACAAGAACTCATAAAATGGGTAATGATCGTTTGCAACCTGACCTCCTTGTAAGGTCACAATAAGAAATTCAGAATCTCTTGTTGTTCTAAATTCTGTGACCATTCCGCTTAACCGCCAGTTCATGTAAATGCGGTCACCATGATTAATAACATTCTTATCACCGCTATCAATTAGATGCGCTGCATGAATCTTCATTTCTATATCGCCTAATACAGCTCGCGTTATTTTTTTACTCTTATCATTGTAAACATTTGGGAGATTGTAAAGTAATGGATATCTGGATAAATTATCCTGCATAGCCATAAATGTTCTTTCATGTCTGTCGTAATATAAATTAGTCCGGCTTTCCGGTGCATCCACCCTGAATGTTAACTCGGGGACTACGAACAAAGGAACATAGCCGGTTGAATCCTGGTTTGAAACTTCTGAGCATGAAAATACTTCTACTGCCTGGTTGATCTCTTTAAAAACAGTTGGCCTTTTGAAACAATAACCCCAATAATTGTAGCTCCAGATAGCCGTTACAGTTATGCTTGTTATTTGTGTTATGAAAATAATAAAACAGAGAACTAAGTATGCATTATGGATAATTTTCCTGCGAATCCAGAAGTAAAAGATCAATCCTAATAAAAGTGGGAGAAAGAAAAATAATCCACCCCAACTTATACAATCAGAATAATGCATGGTAATTCTTTCAATGAAAGAAGGAAGAAAAAATGTTTCAGAATTTTTGTCTATACCTATAATGATCCAGACTATTATAAAATATAACAGGCCTAATGTAATTGTAAAACCTGTGGCGGTAAAACTAAAGAAGGTAATTATTTTTTTAACCACTGTAATTTATAGCCTAAAGTCTTTATTATTTATTTATAAACCTGCAAAGGTCATCCTTGGCGCTTTGCTTTCCATCGCTTGTGCGTTCCAGGGGTTTAAAGTAATCTTTGTTTACTAAATAGTATTTTTTCCTTTTGTTGAATTCCAGTTTTAGAAGCGGGCCTTTGGCTACAAAAGCTTTACCCTTTTTATCGAAGGCCATTACAATTAATTCCGGGTTTTTAGCAGGGATAACACTGTCGATTACGTAAACCTTTTGCTTCTTGTTCCACTGTCCTCTTGATAAATAAACTTCATTGGGATAAACCTGGTACACTTCCACATCTTTAAAACCTTTAACCTTTATCTGTGGCCCGTTTTTCTGGCATTTGATTCCCATTAGCTTATCAAGATTAAAACCTATAAGCGTGTCTACCCTAAAAACATAATATTGGGTTCCGACATTTTCATAGGTCAGCTCCGATTCTTGTGGCTTCCAGACCTTTTTTCCAAGGCTGTCAATAACAGCGAAATATACTTTCATTAAAGGATCCGGTCTTCCTCCCCAAAGAGGAATTTTAATGGTCACAAGCTGTCCCTTATTCGGTTGGATCTCAACCGTGTCTAGCATTGGCTTAATGTAGATCATACCGGCAGAGCTAAGACAATTACCATCATCGGTTTCAAAGGTAGAAGTCCCTTTTAGTATCTCACAAATTGTAAATTCCTCCTTCACATTAAAAGTAATTTCACTTAATCTACGAGGATAAAAAGCGCCGGCAGGAATAATGATCTCAGTTCCATTCCTGCATCGGATTGTTGTATCGTTCTCAAATTTGGAAGTTAGAGGGACACTCTCATTAATTTTACTATTAATTGGCGTACAATAACAACTTGATATAACTTCCACACAACGATTCTTATTTCCAAATGAAGTTGAATCGTATTGAAACAAGGGTCTCCATTCTCCCACAAATTCCTGCTTTATTTTTATAGAATCTAAGCCACGACTCAATAAATAGACAGTAACTTCCCTGGTTCTTTGCACAGAGAGTTTAAGATTAGCATCTGACTCACCAAGGCTATCCGCATGACCAATTAACCGTAAAGAATATTCCTTACCGGATAATTCTGCAGCCAGCGAATCCAACAACAATTTAGATTCTGAAGATAACTTGTATTGATTTAGTTCGAAGAATACCAGTTTCCTTTTTATAGTGTTAACATCCAGGTTGAAATTATTTGAATTTTGCCCCCTGGAGAATAAGAAAGAAAAAGCGAGTATGGTAATGATAAGGTTCTTCATAAAATACAGGTTAATTTAAGTGACCTTTAAAATTCAGTAGTTTTTATGGTTTGAACGAAATATTTAAAGGTTTATTTTAGATCAGGGGGTAGAAAAGTCGCCCGGCAATTATCATGGAACGATAGTAATGTGGGAATGATGTAACTAATATGTCTTCTTCTGTAACTTTAATAGGTATAAGCCCATCCATCTTTGTGATGTAATAATTAAATTACAATTAACCCCAAAAATCACAATGTCAAATCTAACAGAATTAAAAGGGAACTGGAATGAACAAGTTGGAAAACTAAAACAAAAATTCGCTACGCTTACCGACAATGACCTAATGTTTGAAGAAGGAAAAAAAGAGGAAATGCTCGGGAGATTACAGATCAAATTGGGCAAGACCAAAGAAGAACTTCACAAAATAATTTCAGAGCTTTAAACTCCATAATAAATCGATCATGAACACAATTAAGAAATTTACAATAACCAATATGAAAACATTTACCTGTATTAAATTCCTTGCTACAGATCTAAAAAGTGCAGCTTTATTATTACTGACAATGATCTTATCGTTCGCAAGCAATGCTCAAACCCTCGACGTGAGACTGGGACTTAAAACAGGGATGAATTATTCCAACACGTTTGGAACAAGTGGAGAAAGCTTTAGTACAGAGCCAAAATTTGGCTTTGCCATTGGAACCTCTCTTTCCTTTCCTATAAATAAAACGATTGGAATACAACCGGAAGTGCTTTATTCACAAAAGGGATTTCACGGAACCGGAATTATTTTCGGGGAACCATACAGCGTCACAAGAACCACCGGCCACTTTGATTTTCCTTTACAGATCATAATAAAACCGTTTAAGTTTTTATCACTGTTGGCCGGCCCGCAATATTCTTTTTTGTCGAGTACAAAAGATGATTTCCATGGATCTCAGTTAACTACTGAACAGAAACAACAAATTACCATTAATAATCACCGCAAGAATATGGTGAGCCTGGTGCTGGGTACTGATATAAAGGTAAATCATTTTTTGCTTTCAGGAAGATTGGGTTGGGATATGGGTGAAAATAGCACCACAAGTTCTGCCACTTCATTCAGGTATAAAAATAAATGGACGCAAATAACCATTGGATATATGTTTTATGAGGGTGGAGTAAAGAACTGATCTAGTCCTATTAAATCCGGTACAGACTGAAATAAAACTTCAAAGTGGTATGTACCGGATATAAGGTTTCTCAAAATATTAAATAAGCTTTAAATATTTGATGCCCGACATGTAACAACCCTTAAATTTGAAATATCTCCTTCTCCACGGAAATAATTCTCGAAAGCTTCTAAAGAATCATGGCCTTCTATCTCTATCCTGTTTCTGTCAACGCCCCTGGATATGAGATATTTTTTGATATTTCGCGCCTTTTGCAGAGACAGACGCTTAGAATTATTTTCATCCAGGGAAGAGAACCCATTGAGAATTATCTTCATTTCCGGATACTCAAAAAAACTATTAAGCAACGTTAGATCAAGGATACATTGCATTTCTTTTGTAACCGTTGCTTCATCTTTTTTGAACTTATAGTAGATTGAATGTCCCCACTGAACGTATGATGAATCACAATCTTCACAAATATTTTTGTTGCAGCTATCCACTTCAGCGTCAAACTGTGCTTTCCAGTCAATGCAAAATTCTTCGGAAAGCGCTTTATACATTTTTGAATTAAAAGCGGATATCGTATCGAAAAAACTATTTATAGGCATATAACAGCCAAACCAAATTTTCTTTAGTGTAATTCCGTACCTGCTTGCTATTAAACTATTACATTTACTTTTTAAAATGGCAGCGTCAAAAGAAATTATGTGATATTGTTTTAAGGCAACAAGGCTATCGGCCGTATGAGAATTATACTTTTCCATATACCATAAATCACGCTCCCTTTGTGCCTGCAATATAGAAGCTGATAATACCAGCAAATTCAGGATGGTTAGTTTTAATATCCGCATTTCGTTTCAACTGTAATGCAGATTCTCATAAAAAGATACGATTTACCAAACTGCTAAAGCTTCGCTTCTGTTTCCAATTGTTGCCTCAGGTAGGTGTTTAACTCTGTTCTTTTCACTCCAATTTCCAGCACATTGGGATCCTAAGCTTAGAATTCCACGTGGACAAGTTGTCGCGG